>JACCDO011109099.1_pt1 | contig 23459 bp, 2 predicted proteins | sample 7446101 | NCBI WGS metagenome assembly JACCDO01 (sample SAMN15323440, study PRJNA562643) | freshwater metagenome | isolation source: river surface water | place: USA:Blue River Watershed | collected 2017-08-16
GTGGCTTTCATTACAGGACATTGAAACAGCAAAAAATTACTGGAAGGAATATCTGCTTGGGTTTGACGCCCCCACTCCACTGGGCATTCTTAGTCCAGTTATAGCAAGTACATCTGAGTCAACTTCAGTATATACAGAGGTTGACCACCTTCTCAGCAATGAACTGAGTGATGCACTTCATCATTTTGCTAAGCATCATAGACTCACCTTGAGTAACGTCATGCAAGGCGCATGGGCTCGTTTGCTGAGCATCTATAGCCAACAAAATGATGTGGTTTTTGGTGCCACTGTTTCAGGAAGACCCGCTGAATTACAAGGGGTTGAGGATATGGTTGGCTTATTCATTAACACACTCCCGGTCCGCGCTCAATTTGAGAGCCCCCAAACAATTTTTGAATTCTTATCTAAGCTACTAGCCGATCAAATGGAAAGTGATCACTTTTCGTATACGCCACTAGTAACAATCCACAACTGCAGCGCAGTTCCCCCAAGGCTCCCACTTTTTGACAGTATCCTTGTCTTTGAAAATTATCCATTAGATTCAACTATCGATGAACAAGCACATGCATTATCCATACAAAATTTACAAGTGCATGAGCAAACCAATTTCCCGATCACTATCACCGCATCTGGCGGCAAACAAATTCCAATCCGGATTGCTTTTGACCAATCCCTCATAACACTCAATAAGATTAAGCAGCTACTTAATCACTATCAGAATTTATTATCTTACGCCGTAAATAATCCGAATGCCTCCATATCTGAATGGGCCAATCATGTCTTATCTTCACATGAAATTCAAAGGCTTACATACGAATTTAATGATACAAACCTCTCTATAGCAGAGGAAGATGCCACAGTTTCTAGCTTATTTGAAAGGCAAGTAAGATCCTATCCAGATAAAACTGCAGTCAGCATGGGCGATACCCATCTTACTTTTGATGAATTAAATAAACGTGCCAATCAGTTTGCACGCTTACTGATCAGTTTGGGAGCCAAACCTGGCAGCCTAATAGGAATTTGTCTCGAACGTAGCCCACTACTCATCATTGCATTATTAGGAGTACAAAAAATCGGGGCAGCTTACGTTCCGATTGATCCCAATTATCCCGATATGCGTATTGACTATATGCTTGAGGATAGTGGAGCTGCCATCCTCATCAAAGATTCAAGCAATATCACTGCTCGCGACAAGCAAAATCTTCATCATCAAGTTATTGCTTTTGATTTAACCACTCTAGAACCATTCTCTACGAATGCTCTAGATATTTCGCTATCCCCACTTTTGCCGGCGTACGTCATCTACACATCTGGTTCTACTGGCAATCCCAAGGGAGTTGAAATTTCTCAAAAAGCATTAGTAAACTTTTTACTCTCCATGAGAGATAGACCAGGCATCCGATCGACCGACCGCTTGCTCACTGTTACAACTATTTCATTTGACATTGCTGGCCTAGAAATCTATCTACCCTTAATTACAGGCGCTCAAATAATTATGGTAGATAAAGAAACTTCTTCAGACGGGATTCAACTATTAAAGGCATTGCACACTCATGCTGCGACTATTATGCAAGCCACTCCGATTACATGGCGTTTGCTACTAGAGGCGGCCTGGGACGGAACTTGTCTCGAACAAATATGGTGTGGAGGAGAAGCCTTTCCAGTAGATCTAGCCAGTTCGTTGAGTAAAACAGACGCCCATGTATGGAACTTGTATGGGCCAACCGAGACAACTATTTGGTCAACACGATTTTTACTACCTCGTTTAGAAACCATAGGCAGTCAAATAGCAATTGGCAGACCAATAGGAAATACATATGTTTACATACTTGATCAATTTGACAATTTAATTCCCGAAGGAATCGCGGGAGAACTTTTCATTGGCGGCGATGGTGTTGCCAATGGATATCTCAACAGACCAAGTCTTACTGCGCAAAAATTTCTACCAGACCCCTACTCATCCAAGCATGGAGCACGCCTTTATGCCACTGGAGATATTGCTCGATACGAACAGGATCAAAATTTAATTTGCCTTGGACGAGTAGATCATCAAATTAAGCTGCGCGGCTTCAGAATTGAGCCAGGCGAAATTGAATCAGTTCTTCTGAGAAATCCCACCATTAAACAAGCAGTGATTAAAGTCATTGAATTTAGTAAAGATGATCAACGTTTAGTGGCTTATTTAACAATCAATCACTCCGAAGATTCAAATGCTGAATCAATAAAGTCGTGGCTGGGGACCCATCTTCCACCTCATATGATTCCATCAGAATGGGTGATTCTTGAGAGTTTTCCGCTGACGCCAAACGGCAAGCTCGATAAATCGGCGCTCCCTCATCCAGGGCAAAAAAATGCAGAAGACTTTGTTTCACCCTCTTCTGATACGGAAATTAGAGTTTCTAGATTAATGGCTGAAGTTCTTACGCTTGAAAAAGTGAGCATCATCGCTGACTTTTTTGATCTTGGCGGGCACTCTTTACTAGCAACCAAGTTAATGAATCGAATTCAGCAAACTTTTGGATTAAATATCCCCTTATCCATATTTTTTGAAAAATCAACCATTAAACAATTAAGTGAGCATATAGATAACTTGCTTTGGACAACCCAAAGTCAACGCAATATCTCCACTTCTTTTGATGATGATGAAGAAGAATTTAAACTGTGAACTCACTAGAACAACTTTTAAAAAAACTTAGAGAGCTAAAGATCAATTTGCTCTTAGATCAAGAGCAATTAATTTGTCGCGCCCCTAAAGGCGTGCTGACAAAAGAAATCGCTGCCGAGATCAGTGCACTGAAACCAGAAATACTGACCTTCCTCAAGACAGCAGCACAACAAGCGACCGCTAAATCGACCCAAATACCAAAATCTAATAATCAAGTGCCGCCCGTTCTTTCCTTTGGGCAAAGGCGGCTTTGGTTTCTTTATGAACTTGAAGGCCCCTCTGCTACTTACAACATGCCGCTATGTTTTAAGGTGGTAGGAAACTTTGAAATTTCGTATTTCGAAAAAGCGATTAACACAATCATTACTCGGCATGAAGTTTTACGCTATAACTTTATTAAAAGTAACGAGGGAGCCGACCTTGTCATTGCAGATGAAAAAATCTGCACAGTAACCTATATTGACCTTGAAAAGGATAAATCAAGAACGCTTGATGAAATCATTGCTTCTGCAAGCCAATCTACATTCAATCTAAGCAATGATTTACTCATTCGTGCGACCGTTATCAAAGAAAAAGCGAATAGCTTTTATGTAGTGATATTAATGCATCACATTATTGCTGATGGCTGGTCAATTGATATTCTATTTGACGAATTAAAAATAATTTACTACTCACTTAGCAGCAATATATCCCCAGAGTTACCTAACTTAGATATCGCTTACTCAGACTACGCAAAATGGCAAATCTCTGAATTTGAAGGGGAAGGCTTTCAAAATTCGATCGATTATTGGAAGCGTAATCTTGCAGAATGCCCTGATTTCATTACCCTGAAATCTGATTTTCCAAGGCCAAATTATTTAAGCTATAAAGGGGGCAATCTCAGTTCGCAACTGAGCAAGAGTCTGACTGAGTCACTAAAACAGCTTGGGCAAGATAAAAATTGCACTTTGTTTATGACTTTATTGACAGGGTTCGCTATTTTGCTTTCAGCCCATGCCAATCAAGAAGATATTGTCATTGGCAGCCCCGTAGCTAACCGTAACCAACCAGAACTAGAGAAATTAATTGGTTTATTTATCAATACTCTACCGCTAAGAATTGATTTAACCGGAAATCCTACCGTTCTAGAGCTTTTAGAGCGGATAAAAAATATTTGCCTCACAGGATTTCATCATCAAGAAATTCCATTTGAAAAAATAGTGGAAGAAGTCAACCCTAAGCGTAGCCTAAATTACTCTCCTATTTATCAGGTAGCCTTTGATGTTCAAGCTTTAAATACAGGTAGTGAAAATCATCACCACCTCAATATTGAAACACTAAGCCCAGAAAACACATCTGCAAAATTTGATTTAAGCTTAACCGTCCAAGATCATGGCGACCATTTAATATGCTTGTGGAACTATAGCGTTGATCTATTCAACGCTCAAACTATTCAAAAAATCTCGGAACGTTTTGAATCCGTTCTTCAACAGATGGTGTTAAGTGCTAACAGCAAAATTAGCGACATAAACCTCTTAAATACGGATGAACATTCTGATTTACTGAATCAAGAAAAAAAATATCAATACGAACTGACTGGCAATACCAATGTTATTGATTTAATCACCCGTCATGCCTGCCTCAATCCTGACCGTATTGCCCTACGTTTTGAATCTCAATCATTAAGCTATGGTGAACTTGATCACCTCACAAGCGCACTAGCTAGGAAGCTAGTCAGTCTTGGAGCGGGTCCCGAGAAATTAATAGCTATTTTACTGAATCGATCGATTGAAATGGTGGTTGCACTAATAGCAACCATGAAATCGGGTAGCGCATACATCCCAATTGACCCCAATTTCCCTGCCGAGCGACTGAAGTGGATCATGGAGGATGCAAAGCCATTACTAACTATCACCGAGCCCAAGCTGCAAAGCAAAATTGACGCAGGTATGTCTAAGTCTTACTTAATTGAGGACCTTATTCAAGCTCAAGATGTAAATTACATCTCCCAAGTTGATGTTGTAGTTAACCCACTCAATATTGCATATGTTATTTTCACTTCTGGATCTACCGGGAGACCAAAAGGCGTTCAAGTAAGTCATCAAGCTCTTTATAACTTTTTATGCTCAATGCAACATGAGCCAGGATTTACAAAAGATGACAAATTACTTGCCGTAACCACGATTTCATTTGACATTGCTGGACTAGAGCTATTTCTACCATTAATTTCAGGTGGCGAAGTTGTTATTGCTACACGAGAGACCGCGGTTGATGGTCGTGAACTTCAAAAAGTAATAGCGCGTAACGGGATTACCGTTATGCAGGCCACACCCACTACCTGGCGAGTTTTATTAGAAACAGCCTGGAAGCCTGCAATTAATTTCACCGCCTTGTGCGGCGGGGAAGCTCTGCCCTGTAATTTATCCCAATCCCTCTTAAATCTTGATGTCAACCTATGGAACTTATACGGACCAACTGAAACAACTATTTGGTCAGCTGTTAAACATGTTGAGCAACATACAGGCAATTTAAATGGGGTTGAACCAATTGGAAAGCCAATATTCAATACCCAACTTTTTGGCCTTAACCAACAACTTCAATTACTACCGCAAGGACTATCCGGAGAGTTGTACATTGGGGGTTCAGGACTCGCACGAGGCTACCTCAATCGACCAGCCCTCACTGCCCTCTCCTATGTCCCCAACCCTTTTTCCAGTCTACCAGGTCAAAGGCTTTACAGCACGGGTGATCTGGTTAGCCGAAATCATGACGGTAGCTGGGAGTTCTTGGGCAGAAAGGATTACCAGATTAAGATTCGCGGCTACCGCATAGAGGTTGGCGAAATCGAGGCCTCCATTCGCCAGCACCATAATACTGATGATGTTGTGCTCATTGCAAAAGGTAATGCCCTTGAAGGAGACATGCGCTTAATTGCGTATGTGATTCCTAAAGACATTCACCAGCATTCTGATGTAGCGCTGCGTGCGCATCTTAAGGGCATACTACCCGAATACATGATTCCGGGAAACATAGTAGCCCTTCAATCCTTCCCGCTCACGCCTAACGGAAAAATAGATCGTAAATCACTACCCGAGCCAAAAAGCTTTGTTCATGCAAATCAAAGTCAATCAGGATCCATATTTAAACCTACTGAGCAAATTGTAAAAACTATTTGGCAAGAAGCACTTGGGTTAAGCCAAATCAATATGGATGATAACTTCTTTGATTTGGGCGGACACTCCCTTTTACTTACTAAAGTAAATGAAGTACTGCGCCATCAGTTCAACCGTGACATCCCTTTAATTAAGCTTTTTGAGCACCCCACAATCAGAAGTATTGCAAACTGGCTTGACCAAGGAAATCCCTTGTCCGTCGTCAATAAAATTTCAAATACTCAGACAAATTCTGAGCTAGACCAGTCAATTGCAATTATTGGAATAGCCGGAAAATATCCTGGCGCAGATAATGTGGACATTTTTTGGAAGAATCTTAAGGAAGGTAAAGAGTCTATAAGATTTTTCAGTGAAGAAGAGCTGGTTGAGGCAGGCATTGAACCAGAGTTAATTGCCTCACCAAATTACATTCGCGGAACTGGAGTTCTCTCAAATGTAACTGATTTTGATGCTGAGTTTTTCTCTTACACCCCTGCCGAAGCAAAATTTATAGACCCACAACAACGTCTCTTTTTAGAAACCGCATGGGAAGCACTCGAAAATGGGGGGTATGGGGATTTAGAGAATCAATTTATTGGGGTTTTCGCAGGCGTCGGACATAACGATTACTTAATCAGAAATATTGTTCCCCATGTTGAAAGTGGTCATGATGTCTCCATTTTTCAACTCATTATTGGAAATGACAAGGATTTCTTAGCAACCAGAGTTTCATATGCTTTCAATCTCACAGGGCCAAGCATAACTTTACAGACAGCCTGTTCTACTTCATTAGTCGCAGTACATCATGCCTGCCGGAGTCTTCTGAGTGGTGAATGCGATATGGCCCTTGCAGGTGGCGTGGCTGTAAAGGTCCCCCATACAGGCGGCTATATTCATGAACCAGGAATGATCACTTCACCCGATGGACACTGCCGCGCATTCGATATGAATGCCAATGGAACGGTGTGGGGGAGTGGCTCTGGAGTCGTTTTATTAAAGCCCCTCCAAAAAGCGATCCAAGATAGAGATACTATTTATGCAGTTATCAAAGGAAGCGCAATAAATAATGATGGCTCGTCAAAAGTTGGATTTACTGCACCATCTGTTAGGGGTCAGGTCAATGTCATTCAGCAAGCGCTTCACAATGCAAAAGTAGCACCCAATACGGTTGATTACATCGAAACACATGGTACCGGAACAGATTTAGGGGACCTCATCGAAATCACCGCCCTGAAAGAATCTTATCCAAGTAGTCATAACCAAGATCGCACACAAATTCTTGGCGCTGTGAAAACCAATATTGGGCATCTTAATACGGCAGCCGGGATTGCTGGACTCACAAAAACAGTACTTGCACTTCAAAATAAGCAAATTCCACCAACCCTACATTTTCAAAAGCCAAACCCAAAATTAGAACTTGAGAAAAGTCAATTTAGAGTCAGCAATCAATTACTTGAATGGCCTGCAAACGAGCATCCTCGTCGTGCTGGAGTAAGTTCATTTGGCATCGGCGGTACAAATGCACACCTGGTTGTAGAGGAGTCATTGATTAAGCATGAGTCCAAGTCAGAGCGCATATGGCAAGTCATCCCTCTTTCTGCCCGCTCTCCAAATGCGCTTGCACAAACCAAAAAGCGATTGATAGAGTATTTAACAGATAATCCGTCAACAGAGCTGGAGAATATCGCCTATACCCTAGGTATTGGTAGGAAAAATTTTTCATATCGCACATCCTATGCTGTTGAATCAACAAAGCAATTGATCTCAGAGCTGGAGTCCGATCTTCAATCTTTAAAAACAATTAAAAGCGCGGATGCTCCAAAGGTAGCATTTCTATTTCCCGGTCAAGGAACCCAATACCTTCATTTAGGGAGAATGCTGTATCTCAACGAACCTCTATATAAAGAAATAGTTGATGATTGTGCTCAGCACTTAAAACCACTATTGCAGGTTGATCTACGTGAATTCATCGTAGGGGCAGAAAATACCACTACAGATAGCACTCGCATTCAAGAAACCTGGCTGACTCAGCCTTTGCTTTTCGTTACAGAATATGCACTTGCGCAACTCTGGATATCATGGGGAGTAAAACCCGATGCCATGATAGGTCACAGCCTAGGCGAATATGTCGCTGCTTGCATTGCAGGCGTGTTTGACCTAGAAACGGCGCTTTCTTTAGTTGCACAGCGCGGCCGTCTCATGTGGAGCACCCCCACAGGATCTATGTTAGCCATAGGGCATGAACTATCACAGTTTGATATATCTGCTTACCCCGAACTCTCTATTGCAACTATTAACTCACCCTCTTCTTTTGTTGTAGCGGGGCCTGACGAGGCGATCAATCAACTTTCAAAAAATTTAGATCAATCCAATATTGCTAGCACCAAGCTCCAAACCTCTCATGCCTTTCACTCAAGCATGATGGATAGCATTCTTGATGAATTTAAAAAGACTTTACAAAAGTATCAACTATCCAAACCCACCATTCCCTTCATATCCAATTTAACTGGCTCTTGGATTTCTCCCGAGGAAGCCTGTTCTGTTGATTATTGGGTTGCCCATTTACGCTCTACTGTGCAATTTTCCAAAGGTCTAGAGACGATCCTCAGCGAGGAAGGATTCATATTTTTAGAGGTGGGGCCGAAGACCGTACTTGGATCTTTAGTTAAAAAATCCAATTTGGCAAAACAAGCCTTAGGAATTGTTCACAGCTTAGATATTGATAAATATACAGAGGATAGAAGTATCTCTGCAGCTGTAGCGAAAATTTGGGAGCTTGGATACCCCATCTCCTGGAAGCACTACTATGCAAAAGAGATTTTATGTAGAGTACCGTTGCCAACCTATCCTTTTGATCGCAAACGTCACTGGATAGATGCCCCTGCTCGCAACGCATATCATGCACACCATAAACTGTCAGGCCGCCGGCCCCTTGATGAATGGTTCTATTTACCTCACTGGCGACCTACAATTTCCCCACCGCCTGTCGAAGAATCTGTATTTCAAGAAAATAGGCGTTCTTGGATGATCTTTGCAAACCAATCAGAAATTTGCAAAGAGATGATTCAATATTTAAAAGAATTAAATCAAGAGGTGGTGCTTGTTTATGCGGGAGATCACTTTGAAAGAGTAGATCAGCACACTTACGTATTGAAAGTTGCTGAAGATGCCGATTACGAAAAGCTCTTCAAAGAAATTCAAGATCGCAATATCTATAAGATTCTACATTTTTGGCTATTCGATAACCAAAACGCTGCGATAACATCAGATGATAGTCCATTTGAATTTGAGCAATCTCAAATACTTGGTTTTCATGCGCTTATCTCCATAAGTAAAGCAGTTGCTTTGCAATCCCCATCCGACCACTCAATTGATATCTCAATTCTTGCCAATCAAATGCATGATGTTTTTGGAATGGGATTGAGCTCGCCTAATAAAGCAACTATTGTTGGACCAAGCTTAGTTATTCCACAAGAAATTCCTCAACTGAAGATTCACTGCTTAGATATTGACGTAAATGATATTGAGCACCCAGATTGTGGTGCGATCGCGCAGAAGATTCTTGCCGAATGTGAAAATGGCTCGATCGATCCGATGATTGCATATCGCAGCGACCAACGCATGGTTCCCAGTTATCAACAAATTGAACTGAAAACCAAAATAAACCCAAGCCCTTATTTAGAAAACGAAGGGGTATACCTCATTACGGGCGGCTTAGGAAAAGTTGGGCTATTAATAAGCGAATACTTATGGAATAAAGTTAATGCAAGACTATGCTTGATTAGCCGGCAACAACTTCCTCTTCGCGAAGATTGGGAGCAAATCATTCAATCAGGGGGTGTTCTAAAGGAAACCTTAGAGTCCATCATGGCGCTTGAAAATAATGGGGCTCAGATTCTCATACTCTCTGCAGATGTCGCTGATGCAACATCTCTTGAGAAGGCATTTGAAACCTGCATAAACCATTATGGAAAAATTAGTGGGGTCTTCCATGCTGCCGGTCTCCCCTCTCTAGTGACACCTTTTCTTGAATTATCGCCGCAGATTGCAGATGCACACTTTGCCTCTAAGGCTTTAGGGGTTTATTCACTACGCAACATACTGCAGAAATACTCCATTGAATTTTGCTGTCTAATTTCTTCCACATCGGCAGTTTTAGGTGGCCTTGGTTACGCCGCCTACAGTGCAGCCAATATCTTTATGGATCATTTTGCATCGCATGAAAATGCAAAAAGAACTGGTACACGCTGGCTCACTATCAATTGGGATGCATGGAACTTTGCAAACACGGATCATCAACTTGGCAGTCACAGTACAGACCTCTCAATGACCCCAGCAGAATCTATGCAAGCATTTGATAGAGTAATAACACAAATTCCCTCGGGAAGAGTTATTGTTGCTACTGGTGATTTAGAGTCAAGATTTAAAGATTGGGTAATTAGAGAAGACTGGGATAAAGAATCCTTAGTAGATAATTTACAGCACAGTAGACCTAATTTAGATAGTCCATTTGAGGCCCCGCAATCCTCAGAAGAATTACTCCTAACTGAAATATGGCAGTCATTATTGGGCTATTCTGAGATTGGGGTGCGCGACAACTTCTTTGAACTCGGCGGCGACTCCATGCTAGCAATTAGGTTAATGAGTGCCATCAAGGCAAAGTTTGAGCGCCAATTACCCCTAACAATTTTGATTGATAACCCAACAATTTGGTCTCTTGCAAGAGTGCTTGCTAGATCATCAGATCTTACTGATGAGTCTCCCTTAGTAGCCCTCCAGACCAAAGGGAGACTCTCCCCCCTCTTTTGCGTTCCAGGCACTGGAGGATCAGTTATTTATCTCCGCTCTTTAGCAAATGAATTGATTGAATTCGATACGCCTTTTTATGGCCTCCAAGCAATTCGATCCCCTGAAACGAACCAACCAATTCAGGATATTACGGAAATAGCCAATTTAAATATAAAAGCATTGTTAGCCGTCCAGCGCGAAGGTCCTTACCAACTATGTGGGCACTCATTTGGTAGTTGGGTGGCTTTAGAGATGGCATTTCAATTACAAAATGCAGGTCATCAAGTTTCTCAACTTATTGTTTTGGATACTGGCATACCATCTGCAAAAGACTTGAGCAGAATAAAAAATTGGGATGATAGTGAATGGTTGCTGACTATTGCAAAAACAATTGGTGATACCTATAACAAAAATCTGCTCATAGATAAATCTAATCTTGAAAATCTGAGTTGGGATGAAAAGATATTTTTACTCTTTAATAAAATGAGAGATGGTGGCTTAATCGATCAGCAAGGCAGTCTCGAGGATGTTCGCTCGCTAGTAGAAATGTACAAAGCTCAGGCGCAAACCATATACACTCCAGGACCAAATAAAGTAAAGAATCTGGCCCTGATTAGAGCTAGATCGATTCTTGATGGCTTTCTTGAGGGAATGCCTGCAGAAATGCAAAATGATCCTTATTGGGGCTGGGGTCGATTCAGCGAAGAGTCGCCCATCCTAGAATACGTATCAGGCAACCATCTCACTATGGTGCAAACACCAAATAGCAAAGAATTGGCCCTCATCATCCATCGCATCTTGCAACAGTGACAATATGAAAACCGATAGCCACCCACATTACCTCTTTTTTTTCCTAAGATCAGAAATATGAGCAAAGCACTTTGTCACGGCCCTACACTACCGTCCACCGAACAGTCGCCATTACTGCTTTCAGACTTAATCTTGAAAGCCGATCCGAGTGTTTCACTAATTTATCTTGATAGACAGGGTAATGAGCGCCTGGAAACTTACGGTAGCTTACTGACAGAATCATTAAGAATTCTTCAAGGCTTACGAGATACTGGGTTGAAACCCAAAGATAAACTCATCTTTCAGCTAGAAAATAATGAAGATATTTTGCCCGTCTTTTGGGCATGTCAACTAGGGGGGTTTGAACCTGCGATCGTCCCTACACCAGTTAGCTACGACACTGAGAGTAAGGCCCTTGATCAAATAAAAGACTTGTGGAATTTATTTGATCAACCTTTCATCTGCTCTACTGCTGCGCTTAGTGAATCCTTGCAAGCATCTAAAGTCATTAAGGATTTTGCTCAGGCTAAATGTGTGAATATTGAAGACTTAAGATCTTGTAAGCCTGCAGTGGAAACGCACGTAGCTCAAAGTAATGACACCGCACTATTCTCATTATCTTCAGGGAGCACCGGCACCTCTAAGGCCATCGCCCTCACCCATGCCAATCTTCTGGCTAGAGCAAGAGGGTCAAACATTCTTTGCAAAAATAGTGCTTCCGATATTATTTTTAGCTGGTTACCTTTTGATCATATTGGCAACATCTCTGCTTATCATATTAGCCCAATATTAATGGGCTCCAAGCTTGTATATGCTCCGAAAGAGTATGTACTTGCAAAGCCATTACGCTGGCTTGATTTAATGGATCGTTACCGTATCACCCACAGCTGGGCGCCTAATTTTGCTTTTGCATTAGTAAGCAAAAATTTAAAGCATGGTGAGCAATATCACTGGAATTTAGGATGCATCAAAGGGCTCCTCTCTGCCGGCGAAGTAATTGCCAAATCCACCACCCAGGAATTTATTGAAAATTTATCTATCTATGGCCTCAAAAGATCTAGCGTTATTTCCGCATTTGGCATGGCTGAGGTTTGTTCAGGGGTGACATATCACCTTCCGAGCGAGAGTCAATCAATAGAATTTCACCACTTAAATCGTCGCCACCTGTCTGGATCTATTGAGTATGTTGCCGAAAACGATCCAGAATGCGTCTCATTCGCTAATTTAGGACCACTGATTCCTGGTGTTTCAATGCGTATCGTTGATGAAAATGGTGTTGTTGTCGATGAAAATGTTATTGGACGTTTTCAACTAAAAGGGGCGCCTCTTTCCCCGGGTTACTTTAAAAACCCCGAAGCAAATAAAGCGTTTTTAGCTGATGGTTGGTTTGATACTGGTGACGCTGGTTTTATCAGCAATCAGCAACTAAGCTTAATTGGACGGGCAGGCTCAGGCATTATTGTTAATGGCGTCAATCTTTCAAATACTGAGATTGAGACTTTAGTTGAACAGATCGATGGGGTTACTCCGTCTTTTGCGGCCGCCTGTGGAGTACTATCTCCTAACAACCAAGGTCAAAAACTTGCTATCTTTTTTAACCCAAGAAATCCACTGGATGCCAGCGCTTATCAAGCCTTAAGTAAGTCTATACAGGGACAACTCATTAAGTACATTGGCATTAAGGCTGATTACTTAATTCCTCTAGAACAAAATGCAATTCCTAAAACGCCAATTGGCAAGATTCAGCATAAAAAACTGATTCAACAGTTTTACTCCGGGGAATTTAATCAAATACTCAACTCTCTTGAGGGCGCCAAAGGAAGAAGTCCTAGCGCTAGCAATAACAAAGAGGCCATCAGTGCAGCAAGTCAATTTTCTGAAACAGAAAAACAAATTATTGCAATCTGGCAAGAAATACTAGAGATTGATAACGTAGGTCTCGACGATAACTTTTTTGAATTAGGCGGCCACTCACTTTTATTAGTTCAAATACATGAAAGATTAACGCCAATTTATCCAAAATTGAGTTTTGTTGATCTTTTTAAGTACCCAACAATTTCTTCTTTAGTGGTTGGCATGTCAGAGACATCCAGCCAAGCGACACCAACACAAAAAGGTCAGGAAAAGGCCAATTCCCGCGCTCGACTTCAAACTGGCGCAAAGACAGATATAGCTGTTATTGGAATGGCATGTAGATTCCCGGGAGCAAATGATCTCGAAACTTTCTGGGAAAATTTGGTTAATGGGGTTGAGTCCATTAGCCGCTTCTCTGCAAAGGAAGTTGAGTCAGACGGAATCAGCTCAATGGTTGCTGAAAATCCAAACTACATTACAGCAAGCCCAACCTTGTCAGACATTAAGGGTTTTGACGCAGAATTTTTTGGCTACTCCGCTAAGGAGGCTGAGCTAATGGATCCACAACATCGCTTATTTTTAGAGTGCTGTTGGGAAGCGTTTGAAGATGCTGGCTACGATCCAATAACTTACGATGGAGTAACTGGAATTTATGCTGGCGCAGCAATGAATACTTATCTTATGAATAATATTCTGCCAAATCGACATCTTCTTGATCCTAATGATGACTTGAATGTCACTACCCTAGACTCCATGGGCGGATTTCAATTAATGGTAGCGAATGATAAAGATTACATTAGCACCAGAGTTTCCTATAAATTAAATTTAACTGGTCCAAGCGTGAATGTCCAAACTGCTTGCTCTACTGGAATAGTAAGCATTCATATGGCATGCCAATCTCTTTTAGCCGGAGAAGCCGATTTATTTATTGCAGGTGGCTCTTCAATTCAAGTGCCTGAACACTCAGGGCACTTATACCAGGCGGGCTTAATAGTTTCTGATGATGAACACGTTCGATCATTTGATGCCAAGGCAAAGGGTACTATTTTTGGTAGTGGTGTCGGGGCGGTATTGCTAAAACGCCTTGATCAAGCAATTGCTGATGGCGATCACATTTATGCAGTTATTAAAGGCTCGGCAATCAATAATGATGGCGGTGTAAAAGTTGGCTACATGGCGCCAAGTAGCGAAGGTCAGGCTACCGTCATTGCAGAAGCTCTTCACGTTGCAGGGGTACCAGCGAACACAATAGGATTAATTGAAGCGCACGGAACCGGTACCGAGATGGGTGACCCCATTGAATTTAATGGACTCACGCAAGTTTTCCGTTCAGAGACCGATGATACTGGGTTTTGCGCACTCGGCTCTGTAAAAACTAACGTAGGGCACTTACAAATTACCTCGGGAACCGTTGGATTTATTAAAACCGTTCTGTCTATTAAAAATAGAACCATCCCTCCACTGTTAAATTTTGAAACAATTAACCCTGGAATCGATTTAGATTCAAGTCCATTCTTCATCAACACTGCGCCTACTGAATGGCGCGTCAAGAATACTCCACTTCGTGCAGGGGTAAGCTCTCTTGGCATTGGCGGAACCAATGCGCATCTCATTCTAGAAGAAGCGCCTGTGAGGGCGGGCTATAAGAATGAATTCGACCGAGATGGTCATGTGCTGATGATTTCGGCTCGAAACGATCAAGCTCTGAAAGATTTAGCACTCCGCTATAGTAAGTTTTTCAAACAATATCCTAGTTTAAATTTGGCCGATATTTGCTACACAGCAAATACTGGAAGACACCATTTTGACAATCGGCTCGCGATATGGGGATCAAGTAATGAGAGCATAAAAAGCTCAATCGATTTATGGCTAGAAGGATCCCCTACGCCTAATGTCAGCCATTACAAGCTAAAGGTCAATCAAAAAAATCAATGTGCATTTTTGTTTACCGGACAAGGATCCCAGTACCCGAATATGGGGCTTGAACTCTATAAATCTGAACCCACCTTTCGAGATACGCTTGACTATTGCGCGAGCATCTTAGATCCACTCTTACCAAAAAAATTATTGGACGTGATGTACCCATCCAATCATGAGGATACCGCAATCCATCAGACGCTATTTTCACAACCAGCGCTCTTTAGCCTTGAGATGGCTCTTGCAAATCTGTGGAAGTCATGGGGCATCATACCTAGCTATGTTCTCGGCCACAGTCTTGGCGAGCTCTCTGCTGCTTGCTTTGCGGGCGTCTTTTCCCTGGAAGATGGGTTACGTATTGTTGCCAAACGTGCTGAGCTAATGCAGGCACAACATCATGCTGGCGAGATGTGGTCCATTCAAATTGAGCAAGAAAAATTAATTCCTTACTTACTTGACAACCCATCTGAGATATCAATCGCAGCAGTAAATGGCCACCAGAGCACCGTCATTTCTGGTGCAAAAAAAATCATGCCTGCAATCATTGCCAAGCTTAACCAAGATGGCATCAAGACACAGCAATTAACCACTTCGCATGCATTTCACTCGCCCCTCATGGCTGGTGCCGTTACCCCCTTTAAAGAATTTTTAAAATCAATCCCCATGCATTCGCCATCGATTCCGATGATTTCTAATGTATCGGGGGGAGTTATGGGCGAAGAGGTAGTCGGAGCTGATTATTGGTGCAATCAAATTCTGAAGCCCGTATTATTCTTACAAGATATTCAGACTTTGTCAGAAAAGGGCTGTACCAATATCATTGAAATTGGTCCTAAGCCCGTACTTCTTGGAATGGCATCACAGATTTTGAAACAAGAATTCAATCTTTTGCCATCACTTGTTCAGGCGAAAGCTGATTGGGATTGCCTCTTAGAGAGTATTTCAAAAGTTGCAGTTACACAAAATCTTGATTGGAAGGCTTTTGACAACGCATACACTCGTTACAGAGTTGCGCTACCTACCTATCCATTTCAACATAAACCCTATTGGGTAGACAGGCCTAAAGGAGCGTCAATAGCTGTATCGCACTCCAACAACGGACGCTTGCTCGGAAAAAAATTACCACTTCCAACTATTTCATCGAGCATTTATCAAAGCACTCTTAACTCGAGCCTCATTCCTTTTCTAAAGGATCATCAAATCTACAACCAGCTTGTTGTTGCTGGGGCATATCATGTGGTCATGATGCTGGATAGCGCTCTTATCGAGAAACCAGATGCAGGCTTTTCACTAAAAAATATCTACTTCCCCGAACCCCTCGTATTAGAGGATGGAGTTAATAAATATATACAGTTAATTACTACCCCAATTAGCAATGAAGAAAAATCTGCTCAGTTGATTAGTTTTAACGAGTCAACTGATGCTCAGCCACTACAGCTATCAACTCATGCTGAAGCAACCATTAAAGCTGAAGCCCTCAACCCACGCACAATAGATCTTGCATTGCTCCGTAGTAAGTGCCAAAGGTTGCTTCCTGTTAATGAATATATTCAATCTCAAGCAAACCGCAACATCATTCTGGGCCCAAGCTATCAATGGCTCAAATCGATTTATATCGGTGACAATGAAGTTATTGGAGAAATAGCCACCCCAAGCAATCTCGGCGGTTTAAGTTCGGATCAACTTCATCCTGGCATGATAGATGCCGGATTTGGCTTATTGCTCGCATCAGGATTTTTAGATGCCCAAAAAACATGGCTGCCATTCACAATTGAATCTATCCATGTTTACCAAAATCCATGTCAATCAGAGATATGGGGACATCTCCAACTCCGAGACATCCGCTCCCCCAACGAAGTATTAGTAGATATCAGTCTATTTAATCCTAGCAATGGCAAAGTTTTAGTGGAGTTTATGGGATTACAAGCTAGATCTGCAGAAGTTCAAGCAATACAAAAATATTTACCCAATCAAGTCCACAGCCTTCTAATGGAGCGATCATGGGAGCCAATTGAGATTCCACAGAATGCCGCCCCATCACAACCACATTCCATAGCAATTGTGTTTGCCGACAACCATGCTTATGCAAAACAGCTATTAAAAGTAGCTAATTTTGGCGACCAAAGAACATATATTGTTACTAAGGGATCCGAATTTTCGCAAATTGACCAAACTCACTTTGCTATTAATCCAGAGAGCAAAGAAGATCTAGAAAAATTATTCTCCAAAATTAACCCAACCGACAGCAAACTTGCCGCCGTTCTTAATTTTTGGCCAATCCAAGATAAGTCTGAAATCTCCACTACCCCCATTCTTGAAAATGAAATTGAGTGCCATTTTTTACTCAATTTATCTCAAGTACTAATTAAATATCCTCTTTCGAGCAACTTTAAATTACAAAATATTTCTGTGGGTGCCCACGTTGTCGATGCAAATCCTCAGTCTCCAGATATTCGCAACGCTGCTCTATATGGAATGTGTTTGAGCATTGCCGCTGAATACCCTGAATTCAATATCAGCTGTATCGACCTTGATCCATTGAGCGGCCCCGAGCAAATTTCCCCAAGGGAGATTCCATTATTTACCCAGAATAATTCAGAAAATTGGCTAGCTTTAAGGCATAGCAATATATTTGCCCCACGCCTAAATAAGAGCAACATTGCTAATCAACACAAATCCCTTCCATTTGATGCGAATGCCACCTATCTTATTACCGGAGGCAGCAAGGGTGTTGGGTTGCAAGCTGTTGAGTGGCTAGTTAATCGTGGCTGCAAACACATTGCTATCATTTCTCGCAATCAGCCAGCAGACGATAAAGAGCAGATTCTTCAACATCTCAGAAACCTAGGTACTGATATTCGATTTTTCTCTGCTGATGTAAGTAATAACGCTGCATTAGCAACGTGTTTGGACAGTATTCACAAGCAAATGCCTGCAATCAAAGGCGTATTACATTGCGCTGGCATCTTAGCTGATGACTTACTTGCAAACTTTACTTGGGATCATTTTGCACAAGCATTTGATGCTAAAGTCAAGGGTGCATGGAATTTGCATACTCTGACGCAACCATACAAACTTGATTTCTTTGTTCTATTTTCATCAGCCGCTTCAATTCTAGGAAATCAAGGTCAAGCAAATTATTCTGCCGCAAATGCTTTCTTGGATCAGTTGTCACAACTGCGGCATTCTCTAAATTTGCCATGCACTTCAGTTAATTGGGGACCGTGGGCAGAGGTAGGAATGCTTGAAGCAGATCCTATTGCCAAAGAGCACCTCCTGCGACTTGGTTTTGAACCAATCTCTATACAAAATGGTTTTTCTGCCTTAGAAATTGCTATTGCATCTGGAAAGCCCCAAATGGGTGCAATCCAATGTGATTGGACGAATTATTATGAATACGCACCCGCATCCCGCTCTTTAATAAAAAATTTACTTAATCCGCGCAAAATAAATAAATCAGAAGCTGCAAAAAGTGAAAATATTCTAGAAAAATATATTGGGCTAAGCACGAAAGACCGCCATCTCGAAGTGCAAGATTGGGTGGAGAGTGCAGTGAAACAAATTTTAGGCATACCAAGTGCTCAAACAATAGATCACAATAAGGCTCTTACTGATTTAGGTCTGGATTCTTTATTGGCGGTTCAGCTTCGCAATCAACTGAATAAAATAACCGGCCAAAATTTGCCAGTAAGTCTTGCGTTCAACTACCCGACAATTGAAGATTTAATAGGCTATATATCTTCAATGCTAGAGAATGTAATCGCCAACATTAAAACGGAAAAAGAATTAAATCAGCCCGTTCACGAGCCATCCAGCTCGAATATCCAAAATGCACAAAGCTTATTAGCAGATTTAGAGAAATTATTAAAATAGAAATCGATCGCATTGATTTCACCATAAACTATGATTAATTCCAATTCACCATCAACAGAATCTATTAGTGATGAACAAGATGTTCTTAAAAATGCCCTAAGAAAATCTTCAGACTTAATCAAAAGTTTAATTGCAGAAAATCAATCGCTAAAGCAAGATTGTCCAATTGCAATCATTGGACTTTCTTGTCGATTTCCTGGCGGAGGAAGCTCTCCTGCCTCTTTTTGGAAGCTCTTAGAATCTGGTACCGATGCCATTATTGAGGCGCCGAATTCCCGCTGGGATGCTCAAGCATTTTTATCCTCAGATCCCAAGGCACTTGGCAAGATGATCACAGCCCAGGGTGGATTTCTCCGTGAACCAGTTGATGAATTTGATGCAACCTTTTTTGGTATTACGCCAAATGAAGCAAGAGCAATGGATCCACAACATCGTTTGCTACTTGAAGTGGCTTGGGAAGCCTTTGAAAATGCATTTCAAACGCCTGAAAAGCTCAAAAATAGTAAGACTGGTGTTTATATTGGTATTTCAGGGGATGACTATGCACTCAATCATCGCCACTCAAATCACCCAGAAAGTATTGATGCGTATTCAATCACTGGATCAACTTTTAGCACTGCCGCTGGTCGGATTTCTTATACGTTCGGCCTGCATGGGCCATGCATGGCGCTTGATACCGCTTGCTCTTCCTCATTGGTAGCGATCCACCAAGCTACAAAAAGTTTACAGTCTAAAGAGTCAGATTTAGCCTTAGCTGGCGGAGTAAATCTCATATTGCATCCAGAGATGCATATTGGCTTTTCAAAACTTCAAGCAATCTCACCCGATGGACGCTGCAAGACTTTTGATGCTTCAGCTAATGGCTATGTTCGCGGAGAAGGCTGCGGCATGGTTGTCCTCAAGAGACTAGAAGATGCCCAGCGAGATGGGGATCGCATTCTAGGCCTTGTGAAGGGAAGTGCCATTAATCAAGATGGAAAAACCAATGGCTTAGCAGCACCCAATGGAAACGCGCAACAAACCGTTATTGAAGAGGCCCTAAAGAATGCAAAAGTCAGCCCAGGTGAAGTGAGCTATATCGAAGCCCATGGAACAGGCACTATTTTGGGCGACCCTATTGAAGTTGAAGCATTAGGGGCAAGCTATGGAAAAAATAGAGAGTCTCCATTATTGCTTGGCTCAGTCAAAACCAACATTGGTCATCTTGAACCAGTTGCCGGAATGGCAGGTATTGCAAAAATACTCTTAGCGCTGGAGATGGAGCGCATTCCAAAAAATCTTCACTTTAGGCAAGCAAATCCGCACATTGCCTGGGACAAGCTTCCACTTAAGGTTGTGGAAGAGTCGATGCCATGGCCAAAGTCAAAGAGACCAAGAATGGCTGGCCTTAGCTCTTTTGGCTTTAGCGGCACCAATGCACATCTCATCATTTCTGAATATCCATCAGAATTAAAAAATGCCGAAGAACCGCAGAATCAATGGAGCATTCTCAATCTATCTGCAAAAAATCCAGAAGGGTTACGAGATCTTGCCAAGCTTTACCTTGATCTCTTGCAAAGAGGTCCCGTAGATATTCATGATCTTTGTTATTCCGCAGCTATGGGAAGACACCATTGGTCAACCAGACTCTCGGTTGTTGCAAAAACGCAAAAAGATCTTATTCACAGTATCGAATGCTATCTTACGGGCGAAGAAAATCCTAACGTCATTACTGGTGAAACCCCTGCAAGTGCACCCAAGATTGCCTTCTTATTTACTGGCCAAGGATCGCAATATGGATCAATGGGAGCAGAACTCTATCAATCTGAACCAGTCTTTAAGGAGGCGCTGGATCGATGCAATCAAATTTTTGAAAATTTGACCCAGATCTCAATCATTGAAGTTTTATTCCCCCCTACCTCTGAGCGCATTCATCAGACAGAATTTACCCAACCTGCATTATTTTCTTTGGCGTATGCACTATGTGAACTTTGGTCATCATGGGGCATTAAGCCAGACTTCGTTATGGGACACAGCGTTGGTGAATATGCAGCAGCCTGCGCTGCTGGAGCATTTGACCTAGAGAACGGCCTAAAACTTATCACGCATCGGGCAAGACTAATGCAGAGTCTGCCTAGCGGCGGAGGAATGGCGGCCGTCTTGTGCTCCGAAGCAACACTTCAGCCTTTTTTGGAGCGCTATCCACATCAGATTGAAATAGCCGCCTTTAATAGCCCGACCCAGATGCTGATTTCTGGGGATGCTAAAGCAATCATGCAGCTATGCGAAGAATTAAGTAAACAACAAATACGCAGCCATGTCTTAACTGTTTCACATGCTTTTCACTCGCATCTTATGGATAGCATCATGTCAGACTTCAAAGAAGTTGCTGATTCTATCCAATTTTCTAAGCCAAGTATTCCAGTCATTTCAAATCTCTATGGTCAAGAATCTCAAACGGGTTGCGTGAGTGGGGACTACTGGACTGAACACATACGTCAACCAGTGAAATTTACGACAGGAATGCTTGCCTTGGAGACAAAAGGCGCTAATGTTTTTATCGAAATTGGCCCTGATCCTGTTCTACTAGGTTTAGGCAAACTCAGTACTGCAAATCCTGCTGAGTGGTTGCCAAGCCTCAAAAAATCGATACCAGAACAGGAGCAAATGTATCGTTCTTTAGCACGTCTATATACCTTAGGCAGCAATATCAACTGGGAGAATGTATTTAAATTTACAGGGGCTCGGTGGACCAATATTCCAAACTACCCATTCCAAAGAAAAAAATACTGGCATAGTCCACGCGCATTAACTGCTAATAATCCTATTGCAACCGGACTTACAAATCCCTTTAGGATATCTGTTACTCAATCACCACTGCTCGATAGCGATATCATCGATGCAGAACTAGACTCCAATTTGCTACCCTTGCTTAATGAACATCACGTTTTAGGCAAGGAGGTGTTTGCAGCAGCTAGCTATATCTCTTTTCTCATAGAGGCGTTGCTGAACATCAATAGCAGACTTTCCTCACAATCTATTTTCAGGATTGAAAATATTGTTTTCCATAAACCGTTGGTGCTTTCCCCAGAAACAAAACGCAAAATTCAGGTAGGGATTGAAAAAAGTGCATCGTTTCCAAGAAATTTGCGCTTTATCAGCCTCTCGAATGAAAGTGAGTCTGGCTTTTACACACACCTCACAGCAGCAATTCATTCGACTCCAAAGCCACCACCCTCCAATCTTGAGTCAGATGAAAAGCGCTTTCATCATTTGTTGTTAGATCTTCCCATCTTATTTACGGGACAAGAGGTTTATGCTCGATTACGAGAGAGTGGAATACAGCATGGTCCGTCATATCAGTGGCTTAAAGAAATTCACTCTGACGGCGACATGGCAATCGCTTCTTTAGAAATGCATCCTGACGCGGATGATCAATCATTCTCATCGGAAAAATTGACATTACACCCCGGCTTACTAGATTCTTGTTTTTGTTTTTTTGCCGCCCTACTACCGCACGCAAAAAACAAAACATTCCTTCCATTCTCAATAAAGTCTTTTGAAATATATAAAAATGCAAGCGGTAATTTATTTTATGCAAAAGCGCGACTTTTAAAGTCTGAACAAGACAACAATCGATCGATTGGTGATATTGAATTGTTCGACAGCAAGGGAAACTTAATTGCAGTATGCAAAGGTCTTGAGGGCCGAGAAGCATCAATCGCTGACATTGAACATACACTTCCTCAGAATAGCAATGCCTATCAAATAAACTGGCTATCCAACTCTGGCAATATCAAAAAGGCTGATCTAGGATCTGGTCATTATTTACTCTTTAACAACAATACAAGCCTTGATTTAAAAATCAAGGAATCCTTGCACAGATCTGGTAGCAAGACAATTTCCGTTGTTGCAGGCACTGAATTTAGAGTGATTAATAATGACCTTATTGAGGTTAATCCTTTGAACAGGAATGACTTCTCAAAATTGGGAGCATTTCTCTCTAAACAGGAAATGTCTTTGAATGGCATTATTTATTCATGGGGCATTTGCAATAAAACGGCTACTGAACAAGATTGGTACGTAGGCTGTGAGTCTTTGATTTATCTAATGCAACATATTGAGCAGTTCAAGACCGCTACCAATTCCTGCACTCTAAGCATTCTGACTGAAGGCTCTATTAATTCAAAGAGCTTTAAGCCCTCCGAGAATGTGTCTCAGTTGCCATTGTGGGGTCTTGGCAAAAATATAGGGTTAGAGTATCCCCAGTTGTTTACGCAACTATTAGATTTAGACACAGAAGCTTCTGAGGATGAGAACAGTCAATTTGTGATTGACCACCTCCCCTCCACCAGCTCTTACCAGCTCACTATTCCATCTTCTGGCAGTTTGGCAGACTTAAGCTGGCAAAGCTGTGATCGCAAAGCACCGCTTGCCGATGAGGTTGAGATAGAAGTCCACAC
>JACCDO010904316.1_pt1 | contig 23441 bp, 32 predicted proteins | sample 7446101 | NCBI WGS metagenome assembly JACCDO01 (sample SAMN15323440, study PRJNA562643) | freshwater metagenome | isolation source: river surface water | place: USA:Blue River Watershed | collected 2017-08-16
AAGAAACTCCTAAACAAGAAACTCCTAAACAAGAAACTCCTAAACAAGAAACTCCTAAACAAGAAACTCCTAAACAAGAAACTCCTAAACAAGAAACTCCTAAACAAGAAACTCCTAAACAAGCAGTTCCTTCAACTCGCCAAACTACAAATGACATAGTTAATAAGATAAACAACATCAAAGAATTGATGTGTGGTATGAGTGCCGCAACTATAACACTATCTCGTTCCGGCAAAGTAAAGGTCGAATATGAGTTAAGCAAATATGAGAAATACAACAAATACCGTAATTTTGACGAATTAAAGCTAAGCGACAAATCGGCGCAAGAATTGGAAACACTATCAGAAGAGCTTTCTGGAGCATTAGAAGAACTTAAAAAATTTAGATTCCCATTTGAGGAAACTACTGCCGCAAAGTGCGCATTTATGGCAATATCAAGCGATACTTTGGCGGCTGTTATTGTTGTAGTTGGCTCATATTTAGTTTACAGAATGCTGTTTTAGTTTTTTTAATCGGTTTAAAAATATTGAATTTGCCCGGGGTATATGGTACCATCAACAATGAATAAATCACAATCCCAAGATATACTGCAATCATGCGAAGCGTACGTGCAAAAGTTGTGCGTCAATGTCGCTCCCGACCACGGCTACGAACACGCTAAATTCGTTGCCAACGTAGCCCGCATCGGATTAGCCGATTTCGCCGAACTTTCAGAACTTAATCGGTTATTGGTCATGCTAGCCGCTCTTATGCATGATTTAGATGATTCGAAGATCTTCACCACCGTCAACTACTCGAACGCAACCGCGTTTTTGGATAGCCAGCCCATGCTGACCGCCGCCGACAAGCAATTTGTGATCCGCATGATTTCCTTAGTTTCCTATTCACAGAACAAGAACACCACTCCAGCCGAGTACCCGAAATGGGCCTTCATCCCGAGAGACGCCGACCGCATCGCAGGCGGCGGACAAGAAGGCATCGAGCGAACTCTGGCGTTTAACAAAGCCTTGGCACGACCACGCCCCGTGGTACTACCAGCTGATGTTCAACTATTCACCACTTTCCCCGTAGATAGGGCTTCCATCCAGAGTAAGTACGACGCTACCACCACTAAGCAGAGTTCGTTGTTCGAATTCTACATAACTAACTGGCACGACCGCGGAATATGCGCCAGTGGCAGCGCAGCACTGCAAAAGATCTTTGACGCCGAATATGGTGTTCTACTTGACTTCTGGGTTGCGCAGATCAATGCGTTTCCTAGGTGACATTTTTTTTAAAAAGTGAATATTTTATTGAGATAGTATAACAATGGCTTTCGAACTTGACGGATTGAATTATGACATCCAATTTAAAGACCAGGGAAATGATACATATGTAATTTCCATAGTGGCAAAATCGCCGTGTAGTGATGATATCGTATATTCCGAATGCCTAGATAATTACAAGGGCACAATAAATGACATTAAAAAAGCAGTAAAGAACAGGCGTATCAAATTAGCGCATAAAACCGACAGCGGGCGCCCCGAAATAGAATGTGAGTACGGTTCTAAAAAATCATTTAGGGTTATACACACCAGCAATGCACTGGACAATGATCTAGACAAATTAATTAAACAGCACAAAGCTTATCACGCCCTTTTACGTCAAAAAAATTAAACGGGTATCCAAAATTCACTTTTAAAAAAAAATAAATTACGCAAACTCTGCTATTTTTTTATTCGCTTCTTCTAAATAAAAGTCACGCAGAACATCGGTCAAGTTTTCAAACTTAACTTTTTCTAAGTATTTCTTGAATTGCTCAGTACTAACATCTCGCTTATTGCTTAAATATGATATAATCAATAATTTGGTGTTTGTGCTGTTTAACTTAATGAAATTGTTGACGATGTGTCTAAATATTGCCACCATGTCATCTATTATTTCTTTATCTATAACGAAGAATTCTCTAGAAATTATTTGAGATAAGACGGCTTCATTGTTAGTAGACCACAGTGTAAACAGAATAGAGTTCATGTATTCATTTGTAAGATTTGGATCATTGGCAAGGTACGCCGCTGCTTTATGCGTCAGAGACTTAGCTACTAATTGGTTAAGATCTTTATTAATAACTGCTTCTCTAGCGTTTAATAACAAATCGGCGAAAGAATCCAGTAGAGTTTGTTTTAGCTTGTCGTTTTCTTCTTTCAGTTCGTCATTACTGCTTTGTAGCCGCGTGTTTGTATCTTTCAATTCGTCAATTTCTTCGCTGAGGATTTCAACTTTAGAATGAAGCTCATCAACCATTGCTTGTAATCCTTCGTTTCTCTCCTGTATATTAGTATTTGCGTCTTTTAGTTCCTCAACTTCGTCTTTCAGCTTGCTGTTTGCGTCTTTTAGTTCCTCAACCTCGTCTTTCAGCTTGGATTCTAAAGATGGCACGATAGATTCTACAATAACAGGGTCTTCTTCATCGTCTGTTTCTTCGGGTGGACATGCTTTGTTTTGTTTTTCGTCATACAAAGCAAGCAAATATTTAGCCGTTTCAGGACCGATATTTTTACTCTCAGTCATAAGTTTCCATGCGAATGCTACACTGATATCGTCAATATGTACTTTAAATAGTGTTTCTAGAATAGGTAGATTTTTATCATCTTTAGTCAAGAACTGAGCCTGCTGGTAGAGTTGCGAGATATTCATGATTATATAACGTATACCAGAAATTCAATTTTTGAATTTACATAATTTTAAAAAAAATGTCAACCATAGACAACATGCAAGAGGTGCCCACGTTCCGCGAAAATGTGCTTAAACCATACATAGCACACTTACATGAAATAGGCATAAAACACAATGAAAAATCGCTAGAGGACTATGAATATATAAAACATGAAAAATACGATCCCATCTTACTCAACTTTGCGAAATTCCTATGCCTATATAACACATATGCAGATAATAATGCGTTTATCGGAAAAATAAATGTATTTGACACACACCATTCTTGTAATCTATATGACGCAAATAAATCTATTAGCAAAGCATTAAAAATAACAGTGGTGTCGCCGTACTTAGAACTAATGTATAAACATAGAGTAGCCGAAAACTCCATATTTGAAATAATTACGGAACCATTTAAGGCCGGTATTAGTTACAACAAAAAAACAAACAAATATATAGTTGCGGTAAATAGCGCAGATTGTGGTATTCGGCATAGCTATATACAATACTGCGGTGGCTTTGGTCCTGTTTCTATATTTGACGGGGAAACAGTAGATCAACTTCTTAATTGCTATACGTTTGAACAATTTAAAAAGGCCGCAGAAAAAACAAAGATGTATTCTGACCTATTGCATCTCATATATTCTTATGCGATAGTTTAATTTTTTCCAAAAATATTCCGTGTTTTCTATAATATCTAAAGTACGAAACCGTTTGCCTCGTTTAATTTTAACCCCATTCTCATAATAAAACATTTCAGTTGTGGTTATGCCGTTTTTTTGCAGCTGTCTAATTTTCGCCGGATGTCCATTTGTACGGTGTAATTTACCATTAACAAACCATTCTATAACTACTTGTATAGAGTTGTGATCCTCTATTTTACGGTAAAACGCAGGACCGCTATGCGCCGGGTTTCTGTGATGTTCGCCGTCTTTGCACCACATCATTGCGTTCTTTCCGTTATTATATAGTAGGGCGGGTCCGTTATCTCGGTGAGCTTTACCTCTTTTACACCATCGTAACATTTGACCATCACCTACTATTTCCGCAGGTAAATCATCTTCACGATGTAATAAGTTGTCTATATAATATTTTTCTACTTTAAAACATTCTTTATTGCTTAATACTTGACGGTAGTAGTTATACTTTGTACTATTTTCATGCAAATACGTTTCTTTTTTGATCAGTTTTATGTTATACACTTTTTTCTTTAGTATTACACGTTTAGGTGCGTCAAATGCCATTAACGCATCATCAAGCTCTCTAAAGTACGAAAGATAACATAGAATTTTTACAGCAATATCTTCCGGAAACATCTTTTTTTTATTAAATAGTTTATTCAAAATTTGAAAAGCGCCATAATTTAATAAAAATGAGTAATCCATTTATCGCGTCCTTTGTAACCGCCATAAATGACTTATTTAAGCTAGAAATAATGCAGCGCATAGATACGGGCAATAAAGCCAGAGACAATGGAATTATTGCGGTACTGTTGATATTAACAACATACCTGGTGAACAAGATACTTGACGGGTCTCTAATGCAAATATATCGGCGCTTTCAAATGTTTTCAATTAAAAATATAGACAAGTATACAGCGCATATAATAAATGAATATTATGCAAATGATTACAAAAATCTATTTATAGCCATTACTGATAAAAAAATAACTGATTATTGTAAATATTTATTTGTAAAAAGTCAGCTGCCTACATGCGATTATATCGAAGCAAATGGATACCTCGGTAGTTATACTTGTAAATTTACAGATGCGTTTATACATAAGCAAGTAGAAACATGTATGGCAGTGTTGAAAAACCAATTTGATACACGCGGAAAAGACCAAAAGATACCGCAAAATGTTATATATGCTGATGATGGGGAATACGTATTTATACAATATTCGCGTGGCAGCCACAACGACATATTACTGCGGGCTACCTCATCAAAAATAGCGCGCCGGTTTATTTCGTATGCCGCGTCTGAAGTTATGACAGCAAATACATATGCAGCCGACACGCTTAACGTCTACAGCGGTTCCGGCTGCTCTGCATTAAACGTGAAGAAAAACATGAGCATGTATGTTTCGAAGCATAAGCCTAAAATTGTTGCGATGCTAGACAATTTTATTAAAAAAACAGACACACTTGGCGGGTATGGCAGTGATAATCTAGGCATAATGCTGTACGGCGAACCGGGTACTGGCAAAACCCTGTTAATGAAAGTTATCGCCAATTATTTAAATCGCAGTATACGGATTATAGACATGCGCGAAATTAAGACTAGACAGCAGTTTGCCGCGTTGTTCACGGATGGCGTAGCCGTAGAGGCGTCAAGCGATTACAAAAAACTTGTGTATGTATTAGATGAATTTGATTGTATCAAAGGTGTGGTTAGGAATAGGGCCAAAATAACGGATGACATAGATATAGAACGACGCAATATAATCAAAGAGCTCAAAGATCGGCGACTGCAAATATTACAGATTCCAAATAACGATGGGAATAAAGATAATCTTAAAGCCGAGCTAGATAAAATTAATGGCGAACTTGCCGATTTAGAAAACGCAATTACGTTAGACACGATGCTTACAGTACTCGATGGCGTAGTAGAGCACCAAGGCCGCGTAATTATTGCGGCCACAAATTACATAGATGACATAGATCCCGCGTTGATGAGGGATGGCAGATTTGATATAAAACTTAAACTTGAAAAGTTCACTGAAGATGAAACGCGCGAACTGCTTACTAAAATATTTAGCTCTAATCCGCGCGCTAACGCGGCCGAACTAGAACGACTCGCTACTGCGAAATTAATAAGTAACGCATATACGCCTATACAGCTCATCAATTTAGCGGCCGAATGCGAGAGTCTTTCCGTGGTTTTAGATAGATTAGACATATCAAAAAAGAATTTATAACTTTTTTTCTCGGTTAGTTAAAAAATAAATTAATCTTTTACGCTTTGTACGGGCTCGGCGGGTTCGGCTTCGTCATCAGACTCATCGTCTACATATCCGGTTTTTGCGTCTTCCTCCTTTTGCTTTCTGAGTCTTTCCGCAAACTCGGCCTCTTTCTCGTGATCGAAGAAACACATACAACCGCTTTTAAAGGCTCTTTCCATTTCTTTACTTATTCTAGCGGGCTTAGGAGGATTCTTAGTCAGTTTGTTAGGCATGATTATTGACCTGGTATTATACTAAGATACATAAAATTCAATTTTTAAAATGTGAATTTTATATGTGTTTTAAAAATGTATACCTTTAAGCTAGGCGATATTGTATTCTATGTGTCATTTACTGAACAAATAGATTCTACCTTTTGGCTAGAAGCCACATCTAAATGTGGGATTAAATTTAACGCAATATTGTCCGCCGATGAAAAACGACATATTCAACAAGCGTTTGCAGCCAACAAAGTGACTGCTAGGTACCCCTGTTTGCAGGCCAAAGAGGACTGCGAGGCAATTATATTAATGTATCCATTTGCCGATAAAACAGGCGCCATTCGGGTGCGTACAAAGCCGCTAGATTATGAGAGCTGGGACATACTGTATGAATTGATAGAGGCTAAAAAAGAAATACAGCGGCTTACCAATTGCGTTACTCAGTTTCAGGAAAAAGAGGCAGCTATAGTTAATGCGGAATTGCGTAAAAGAAGCTACCAAAAATAAGCGTTGTTTTTTGAGTCAAATATGGTTCTAAATAACACTTTAAATAAATACTCTATATACAATAAAATGTCAACTATAAACAAGGATGTGTTGATTAATTGCTTGGTGCCGTACGTGAGCTATTTTTCGCTAACTGAAGTACTATCAGCCTTAAATTTCACAAGTAAAGAGATTGCAGATATTAAAACCGCAGAGCACGCTAGGCGTCTTAAAAAATGCAATGCTGACCATGTTACAGAATATGTTAACATACGCCAGGTCGAATATCGCGTAGACAATGTGTTACATCGCGAAGATGGACCTGCTCGCTTAATAGGTACCGGGGACAACATTGATTACCATTGGTATAAAAACGACAAATTGCATCGCGAGGATGGGCCTGCAATAGTGTATTCTAATGGGACTAAAGTATGGTACGTAGATGGTAAGCAGCATCGCGACGATGGGCCGGCATATGAGGGATTCGATGGATATTTAGAATGGTGGCATAAAGGGCGGCAGCATAACGATTCGGGGCCTGCAGTAATACACATAAACGGCGAAAAAGAATTTTGGCGAAAGGGCAGGCCGATCGCGTATATTACATTGGAAGGTAAAGTAATTAGGTAAATTCTAGTTTTCTTTTTTAGCTATAGCTTTCTGTTTTTTAGCTATCGCTTTCTGTTTTTTAGCAAGAGCTTCTTTCAACGCTGCATTTTCTTCTTGCAATTTCTGTACGACGTTCTGCTGTATATATGTAGAGATTCTACTAGATTGGCGCAATGTTTCTTTTTTTGCAGCAAGTTTGCGATCTTTAATATAATCCATTACTCTATTTAGGGGAGTCCCGGTATACCCAACTTTGGCGACTTCCCCATTGGCTACAAAATAGTCGTACAAAGACCCGGCGTCTATGCCGCAATATCGGTCTTCTCCATTTTTGTCATTAAAGTGGACCTCCAACGTTTCATAGCTGCCTGCTGCAAATTGGACGTATGTTATATCGGCAGAAGTTAATCCGTTTACGTCGCCGAACCTATCTAAGAAGCTAATATTTAGTTTATCGTTTTTAGCACTAACAAACTCGTCGTTGATGTCTACAACGAGGTCAAGTCCGCTGACATTAAAGGTTGCCATGTTTTATAATATCGTAGTCAAATTCAAATTTTATCAATTTAATATTCGGATATTTGCGCTGTCATATGTTAAAAAAAGTTAATACCGCTCGATTTGGCTAAGTGTCAAACATGATATGTCAAAGTTTTTTATATATCTAATGCATAGCTTAATAAGTCTCATGTCGTCCGTATCTACCACGATCTTAATAAGCGCGTCGCTCATTCGGCTGTACAACAGTTCGCCACAATTGGGAGTATGGTAACGTAAATATCTAAATATAAATTCAGTTAGTTCATACATTTTTCTTTCGAATATACAGCGCAGTATGTTTTCTGGCAAGCTGTTATATTTTTTAAGATATTTTTCCCATACATAATCAGTAAGCTTGTATTCTGAGATGTAGCTTAGTATTTCATCATCTAGGTTAAAATGTATGCTCAATGGCATACTCGTTTCTTGCAGCGCCCATTTACGAATATCGGCGGCATTAGGGTAATTTAGGCTGGGCCCATTGTTAATTTGGTGTTCTACGACGGCGGGTAAAATAGGTAAAATAGATACGTTTGTATTCTGCAGCATCTGTGCGCCAACAAGCCGTTTAATGCCTTCTAAGTCGCCCTCACATACTAAACGCATTATTTCTGATTCATACTTAGGGTATCTCTCATTTTGCAGATATTGTTCTGCCGCGGTCGTTTGTATGTTGGACACCTTGGTAAATAGATTGGGCATACGCCGTTGTATTGCGGCATTGCGCATTATTTCCAAATTTGTGTACATTGCTTTAGCAGTGTATTTAACTTTGTTATCTATATCTTCTAGTAGCGTTGCCTCGCTCGCATGCTCAACAAATAGTTTGCCTACTTTACTTGTATAGCAGTGCGTGTAAGGCAAACATAACAAATCATTTTCTATAAGCCAAATGCATACCTCCCGTATTTTTGGGTGATCTACATTCATGCTCATTACATTACAGCAATGAATATACTCGGTCTTATCAGGACCGCTAAGTATTTTTTTGAGTCCGTCTAGGTCGCCTAGCTTAATTCTTTCTTCTATTAATTCTATGATATTAAGGGGCGTATCGAACTTGCGGGCATTAGCAATATCGTCGTATTTATGCGCCATTTTATAGCTTAAAAAAATAATATTCATATTTCAGGTTTCGAGTTCGTCTCCTACATTACTTTCCAGCATCTTAACCATTTCTTCGTGTTCGGCCTTGTTGCCATATCTGGACATCTCTACCATCAATTTGACCATGCACGAGTGGTCTATTTCGTCGCCGTATTCGCCAAGAATTTTGTCTATAGCGTCTAATTGGTTTTGCCACTTTTCTTTTAGATCTTTTATCTCTTTTTCTAAATCATTATTTAGCCTTGGATCGCTTACATTCGATAAGCTGTCTGTTGCGGAGTCTGTTACCGTGTTGGCGGAGGCAGCTGTAGTGTCGGGCGGCGCTAAAACTAACTGGCTGTTTGACAATGCAGCTTTCTGGTAAAGTGTATCTAGGTACGCTAAGTACGCACCGTGCGCGTCCGCTCCTAAATGATTTACCCCAATAGTATTAGTCTGTGTCATTAACACATGTAATACCACTTCAGTATGTACATCACAGTAATGCATTGCGTCTAGTGCAATTTCTTTAATAAATACTTTAGATTCAAGGGACTCAGTCTTAACAACTTTGATAACCTTTTTAAGCAGTTTATGTTGAGTATGATAGATGCTATAATAGAATATATTTCGTAAATCCTCAACATCATTGTCCGATATAGCCGTTCCATCGTGAATTCGGTCACGCAATTCATCAAAATATTCATCTACTTTATGCCCTGGCGCGATAAGGTGGAGCAATTCACGATGTTTGAGCATTTCGCGTGTCACCATCAGTGGCGTGTTATTCATTACCCACTTAAATACGGACGTTGCGGCACACTTTTCGGCGGATGCGGCTTCCACCAACACGTCTTTAATCTCGCCAATATTATAGGGATTAATTACGGCAGGAAGCAGCAATTTGACTTTTTCTACATTGTCTAATTTTATATAACCAATTAGCAACTTAGTTAAATGTGGATTGGTTTTGTTTCGGTCGGGCCAATTGTTTTCATTAGAGCTATCGGACGAATCCGAGCTATCCGATTCGTCTGAGTCAGAGTCCGAATACTCGCATACAACGGACTTTATAGGTGTATTAAGTTCTTCTGGTTCATTCGGTTCTACGGGTTCTAATGGTTCACTAGGGTTACTATGTTTCACCGTCTCTTTCTCGTTTTCCTCAAATTCCTTAGGTTCATTAGGTTCCTCGGTTTCTCCGTTTTCCGAATACTCTTGCTCAGATTCCGAAGAACGCGCAATTTCGTCTAAGTCAGAAGTAGATGCGAATGCGTTACCCATCTTATATATTTTCCGGTGCTTTGCTTTATATAAAAAATAATAAATTCAAAGTTTAAAAACGAGGCTGGTTTATACCATTACCACGTAAGGCAGGTTGTGCTTAGCCCGGTAATCAAGCAAGCCAGACGTACAAGATAGCCTATTATTTTCGTCAATTGAACCCATGCTTAGCCCATATGCCGTTAATATACCGCAATCTACCCAGTAATTTGAACAGGCATATTCAAGCGGGTTCTTAGGCGCCGGATAGTAACAACACAGGCACAATTCAGAGCTGGCGTCCCCATATGGGTCACTGTGGCATTTCCCGCAACAAGATAGCCCTAAATTGCAAATGCCGGCTATTCCGCCGCAGACAACACATTGCATGGGCGCAAATACCCGGCAACACACAAATATACAGTCTTTGCTCATTTTTTTCTGGTAGTTATAAAAGTATAGAGTATAGGGGTATAGGGTTTAAAAAGTATCTGGTTATTCATTTTTTTGGCGTATAAAAAAATTGAATATCGCAGCCATAATAGATTACAACAACCTAGGATTACGTTGAAAATGAATAACTTGAATACCCCTGTCACCAAAGATACTTCTAGTTCCTCAACAGCAACTCCTTTCTCCATGAGAAACCACGATATCCCCTTCGACGTCATGACCTTTCACCTGCTGCAAGATGTTTCGTACTTCGTCATAGATGAGGCCATATCATACTTTGGCCTATCTCCGATAGCACACGCGTACCTGAAGCGCAAAATCTACCTTAGCCGCCTTACAAAAACCATCCACGCCGATGGTCGCGTTGAATACCGAGTAGAAGGCAAACTGCACAGAGAAGAAGGCCCCGCTGAAGAATTCGCGAATGGGTATAAAGCGTGGTACTACAACGACGCACTGCATAGAGACAATGGACCCGCAGTTATCTACAGCGACGGCACACAGAAGTGGTTCAAACACGGAATATCACACAATGAAAATGGACCTGCAGTTATCGAGCCAAACGGCACCGTTTACTATATTGTTAACGGTGTGTACTTATCGTAGCTCGCTTTCTTTTTTAAAATATAAAAAAGTATAATATATAAAATGGGCGCCAAAGCACCGGCTAAGGCATCGGAGTTAATATCAATTACAACGCGCGCAGAAATAAAAAAATATTTTAAATCACACGTAGTAGATAATGAATCAGAAAACTACGACGAACACATAGATGAAATAATATCTCGCTGTTTAGTGTCAGATATGCCTCTTATTGCATTTCAGTATCTTATGGAAAAAATAGGGCCTTGGGCCGTAATAGGCGAATATGAATACATTAAGTCGCGCATTACATATTCGGACAAGTCGTTGTGTGTATTGAGCTATTTAGGTTATAAAATACGTGATTTTATAAGCTACACGTATGATGAGCGTATTTTAGAGCATCTGATGTACGTAGAACTCAATGCATATCGTATTCGACCTGATATAGTTAAATGTCTTATTGATAGATATAAAAAGCTAAATATAGCCACTGCATTAAATAAATTTCACACTATTGTTATTCATAAATTCTCTGCACCTATTATGGAGGTATTTGACAAGCACGACGCCTCTTTTAAGTTGGCCGATCTTTTAGACAAAAATGACTTACGTAGATATTACAAAGATTTAAATGAGTGGCACTCGGAGTAGAAAAATTGAATTTCTTTAACTACAAAAAAAGAACCATGTTGCGCGACTTTGCTACATTTGTTGCCGCCCATGTTGGCACATTCTGGATAGTAAGAGGGGCCACATACTTGGTTGGATATCATAATGTAAACGTAATACATAACATTTCTATTTTCGGCTTACTATTCTGCGGTTTCCTCAATTCGGCGGCTGCTTCAGTGTACATTAAGTTTATGGGCGGCATAGTCATTTACGCTATGCTGCGAGCCATGCTTATGGTGTTTATTCATTGCACGATGTTCAAACTAGGGTACCCAGAAATATACGCCAATGTCGCCGCGTTCTGCGCGTTATTAATAAGTTTTTAGTTTTTTAAAATGTGAATTTATATTAGTTTAAAAAAATGCCTACTACGGAAACTACTACGGCTATGTTTGATGGATGTAAATTTACCATTACTGCAACACATACAAAAACCGAATTAATTATTATAGCATCAGCGCTCGGTGGTACAATAGATTATGAAGATTCATGGAGTTGTTGGGAAGGCGCCGAAGATTTTCATGAGTTTCGTCTAAGTGCTGCCTCAATAATGAATGCAATTAAAAATGATAATATAAAATTAGTTAGCCCTTTAGATGCAAATAAGGACTTACAACGCGACCGTAAGAAGTCCCCATGGTATGGATCCTATGATAAAAATTGGTTATTAATTAAATGTCATATCGCGTGTAACGGTGAATCATATTTTCGATTAGAACCACAGCAACGAAGGACAGCTAGTGAATTAATTAGAGAACAATTTGAAATAGTAAGTCTTAAAGAACAACTTGTGCAACCCAATAAAATCATTCCTAATCCAATAAATACAAATTTATGCCTTTAAAAAATTAACGCAATTTACTTATCTTGTCAAGCGCAGCATGTATATCCATAGTTTTTTTGATGTCTGCTTTAAGTTTTTCGTTCGTATCAATTAGTTCTGCTTGTTCCATCTCGAGGATGTTTAACGTTTCAGTCATATCATTTATGCGATCTTGCATCTCTTTAAAGGTCATAGACTCCGGTTTACTTACACAACGTGGTACTTGACGTATATATTCTTCAATCCTATTATTTTGGTTAGTAACAACTTTTTCATACTTAGTTATTAATTCGTCAAATTCATCGCCAGATACAATATTTTTATCAAATAATTCTGCTATTTTACGTTTTATCGCGTTGATATAAGGTTGCGTTAACTCACCATTGTATAACACTTGCTCCAGTTCTAGTAACTTAATACCGGATTGTGTTTGATATTCGACTAATAATTTCATATAGTTTTTATGTCGGAAGGATATTGACTTGATTTCTTCTAGTTTTATAGATTCTTCGAGCTCTTTCGAAAAATTAACATCTAATTCTTTACCTATAGCTGTTATTTTATTATTTTCAATAGTAACGCAGAAAATAATGCCATTTGCGTTAAAGTAAGCCATTTATACTCTTTTGTTAGTTATAATTTAACTAAAATTCACTTTTTATAAAAAAGAAAAGTCTACTTGTTTTGCGTTCTATAGCATGTAAGAATTGTAGAGTTGTAAGTAGGGTCTTGCATTTCTGCCTTATTAATACCCAGCAACGTAATGTTGAATGCATCGGATGTAATGAGCAAGTTACCACCCACAAACTTGGCGGTATAGTTATTATTTTGAATTTCTCTTGTTATTAAATCTATAGCCTTGCTCTTTTCAGGAGTTTTGTAAGATTGCATCCCCATATATCTCAATCCGTATGTGTTATTACCTGCTTGTAACTTATAAGTAGAACTGGTTTGATGACACATTATAGTTATTGGGATACTTTCGACATCGCATTTTGATTGTGCTACTAAGACGTATCCTGATAGTGAGTTACCCATTTTTTATGATTAAAATAAAAATTCACTTTTCAAAAAAAGTATAGAATTAACCACGGACCAGTTTTGCAAGCTCATCGTGAGATTCTTTAAGTTTTTTAAACTCTGCATACTGGACTCTGGAATGTAGTTTGCTAGTATACTCAATCCTGGTAAACTTTGCGTTTTCCTTTATTTTTTCTTCCAGTAGAACATAACATACAACCGTAATTATCCCAAGTCCAGCAATGCTATTGTGGGCGCTATTAATTTCGGTTTGGTACAATTCCATATTTGTTTCTAACTCATGTAGACGTTTATCGAATTCTTGAACGGGAATAGTAGGAATAACAGGTATAGCCGGCTTAGATAACACATCGGTGCTAAGAAATCTACGAATGCCAATATTTCGGTTAATAATGCGGAACATTTTTTATAAACTTACCTATAAAATTCACATTTCAAAAAAATAAATTGATTTATCTGCGTTGCATCCGATAAGCGTTCAATATCGCAGCATTTGCACCGGGTTCGGAACGCCATAATTTATTACACCCTTTCAGAGGATATCCTATCTTTTTTTCAGGAATCGTAATAGTCAGGTTACCACCATCAAACCTAGCAGTATATGTGTTATTAGCAACACTATTTACAAAATTATCCCATATCAATGTATCACTAGTTGTACCACGGAAATATAGCCCATATACGGTATTATAAGCTCTTATTTCATCGAACCCGTCTACGCCGCAACCGCATGCTTCATCATCTTTAATACATTTTATTGTAATAGGTATACCTTCTACCGTATAAGTAGATTCTGCAACTATTTTACTAGAAAGTGTTGGTCCCATTTTGTTTAGTTTTATAACTCAATAGAAATTCACATTTCAAAAAAAGAAGATTTAAATGCCTACACCCATGGCGCGGGCAGTACTGACGGCAACTACAGTATTCATCATAGTATTCATTGGATTACTGGAATCACAATGATGGGACATACGATTTTGTTTCGCAATCTGCGCATTATTCGCGTTCTTGTAATGTCGGTCAAGTGCCATCTCATACGCGCGCTGTTGCGTTTTAGTCATAAGTTTTTCTATGTCGAAGCCTGGATCATATTTGCAGAATGTCTCTATGCCTGTTAGGCTATATTTTGAAATAACTTCTGGATAAAATTCAGATAATGATCTGTTAGCGCGTGTATATGCTTTGATAAGAATAGCAAGCAGTTCTAAATAGTTAAACCTAATCGCAGCAAGCATTGCATATTTAAGAATTGTCTGATCTTTGTTAACATTAACCAAGTCTATCAAATTGGCCTCGGTTAGATATTCTATTACGTGTCTCGATACTGAGTTGTTAGTTAAATACGTTTTAAATAAATCGTAGTTTTCGTTCAGTTTGGATACTCCAATATCTTTAAGTAATGGATAAAATATCTCGTAACTCATATTACACATAATACAGTCAACTATTATCTCGCATATTTGATTGTCTTTTATGTTGTGTTTGCTAAGATATTTATCCATTTCTTTCCTTGTCTGGATTGTCCGCAGATCGGCGACTTTTACAGGTTTGTTGCCCATTGTTGTAGTTTTAATATCTAAAAATAAGAATTCACTTTTCAAAAAAATATATTAGTTCTTGCTAGCCAAATAAGCCTTGTATTCTGCCAGCTGTTCAGGTGTTAAATATGACTTGTCGAAGTTAGATGTACATCTTATAAGAATATCCACTATTTCTACCATAAACGAATCCTTAACGACAGTAAGCGTTTCGTCATACATGCTTAACGGAAAATGTATTTTGTCTATTGAATTAATTACTACATTAAGTAACTTAACGAATTTTCTAATGATCGCTATATGTATAAAAACCATCTTATTTGAACAATATTCATGTTTAGTTTTCTCGTTTAATTTGTAGTAGTTAATTAACGTTTCTTCAGGTGCATACATTGCTACAGTTTTAGCGTATGGCGACGCACTTTTAACTTCATCTACATATTTTATACAAAGGGCGTAAATAAACATCCCAGCATTGTTAAGCAGCCATATATGTACATTGTTAATGTCGCCATCTCTATCGTATACATTAAGCACTTTATATACATCTTTACTATCTAACTCCGATAAATCTAGCTTTTTAAGCTCTTCTAAAAGCCCCATTTTGATGAGTATCAAAGCGTGCTCATTCACATTGGTGACCGGCATACTAAGTAGATATTCTCTGTATGTTATGTAATTGGCAGGTAGCAAGTTTACCTTGTTGAATATACGGTAAACTTTCATTAATGTATGAACTACGCCGGTGTTAAAATACTTTGCATCATTCACTAATGCGGTAATTGCTGAACTGTTACAGGGAGGATTATTATGCTTTCCAGTAAATAACTCAACTAATAAATCGCACATATGTCTTTTAATTCCCGTAAATATTAACTGGCGATAATCTTCTGGATATAAAATTTTTTGTGCTTGGACATATTTTATAATCTTACGTTCTGGGGCAATAGCGTGCAGTTCTTCGTCAATGCAAGTTAGCGGAAATGGCGACCCTACAATGTACCACATATATATGTCATTCATATCTTTATTCTTTCTGTTGATTGATTGCATTTGATCCCATACTGATTTATGGGTTAGCTTTTCTTTAAGAGGGTATGCTTTAAGTGCATCTAAATCGCCTAGTTTGATTAACGTAAGAAAATCCTCGGTGTGGTTAGGAGGCACAATAAGTTCTTTAGTAGATGATTTTGCCGAACGATTGCCCATTGTTGTAGTTTTAATACCTAAAAATAAGAATTCACTTTTCAAAAAACAATGAAAAATGAATTTCATAGATATAGTATCTATAATGTCTGAATATCGAACGAGTCAAGTTGCTCGCGACTTTCAAGCTAGTGCATTACCTAAAGAGCTAATTCCAGGTAAAATACCCGGACTGAAAGCTAATAATATTAAAATACTTAATAACAACGGCATTAATACAGTCGACGAACTTGTAGGACACTTTTTCCTGACAAACCGCGACGAAGAAGAGTTTGCTAAATTCCTTGAATTGTTAGGGGTTGCGAAATGTTTTGCTAATGATTGTGCGGCGAATCTAAAAACCAAGTTAGGCGGGGTTTAATATTATTTTTTGGAAAAAAGAAGATCTAAACGCTTACACCCATCGCACGCTCAGTAGTGACTACAACGGCAGTATTTATTATTGTAGCCAGTTGGTTAATTCTATAGCACGTAAGAATTGCTGCGTTTCTACTAGGATCACGATAACCCCGATTATCTAGACCATGTATTTCATATGGACCCGGATATTCAGGTGTTTTAATATGCAAATTACCCGCTGAAAACTTAGCAATATAAGTGTTATTTATCATGCTATTTACAAAATTGTTCCATATTTCTATATCTCTTGTATGTGCTTCATAATTTAAACCATATCTTTTGTTGTATGCTCTAATTATATTACGGTTATCTCCTAAACATCCTGTTTCGCCTTCAATGCACGTAATTGTTACAGGTATTCCCTCTATAGTATATGTAGACTCAACTTTGTTTTCTGTCGACGAACAAATGCCCATTTTTTAGTTATATATATAAATACATTCACTTTTTAAAAAAGAAAATTACTCATTAAGTCGCGCCTTAAGCTCCTCGTTTTCCTTAGCAAGACCCGCATAGTAATTTTTTTCTTCTTCGTTGTACTTCTCGGCGTCGGCATATACGGCATGCACTCGTAGCTGCTCAGCAATAACTTCATCACTTCCATCGCTTATACTCCACTGATGTATGAGGGTTACTATACAGTTATCACTACTCAACTCTATGTAGTGGAATCTTTCGCTTAGATTCATTTTGATACGGTTGTTTTTAATAGCATCAATAAGATTTTTATCATTTTCCTCGTAACCGATGCCTAGTTGTTTGTATTTTTCGCAATTGCATAAGCGGTAAAATTTACACCCTTCATCTATTATAACTCGCGCAGAAACTGGCAATCGGTTGCTATAATCCACAGTAAGCCCCATGGTGATATCAAAAGTGATACCGTTTAGCAGTGCCGTCGTCTCTATTGTGCCTGACTGCGCCATGATTATATTAAAAAAGATTATTCACTTTTTTTGAAAAAAGAAAGGATTACTTGTTTAGTTCGTGTATCTTAAGATGTCTACGATTGCTATTTAATAAAATATATTTATACAATAACACAGCATTTAATAGGAGGATATCGCATAAACTCATCTTTACTAAGGTAACGACCGTTAATCCAGTATTCACGACTGGTAGTATTATCGCTGCGCTCAATAGCAGGACCATCTAGGCGATGTTTCATCCCGTTTTGCCAATATTCTCTTACTTCTTTGTTTCCGATCTTACAAACTCTAGCAGGACCGGTTGTATTATGCATTACACCGTTTATATACCACTCATGTATTTCCTCTTTATTATTTTTTAGTACGACTTTAGCAGGACCGGTTGGATTATGCATTACGCCGTTCATATACCACTCCGTAGTCGATATATTATTACACTTATATTGACACGCCGGTCCATCGGAACGATGTTTATTTCCATTGTACCAATATTCACTACCTCCAATATTCCATATCTTTGCAGGACCTCCTATTCGGCATAGTTTATTTTCGATAGAATATTGCACACAGTATTTTAGCACAGTCCTTTTTAATTTATAATCATGGTATAATTTTAATAAATGTTGCACTTCACTAAAAGGTAAACTAAGAGGTTCTAGCCACTTAGCTAATGTATAGAAAGATATGCCAGAGTATTGTATTATTATGTAAATAATATCTGCCGGTAGCATGTATGCGTACAGTCTTATGTTTAATTTAGTTAATTCAAATTTGGCTATAAATGTATACACTATAAAGTTTACAATGTAGCAACTAATGGCGCTGGCGGTGCGCTCGCAATTCTGCTGTATAATTCGTTCGCAACGGGTAAAGGATCGCTATCTACATCCATGTAAAAGGTTTGTCTAGTTGCGGTAGCGCCATTAAATTCAAAAGTAACTTCTAGCTTATTAGAATCAGTTTTAGTGACCGTATATCTTTTATTTTTTACAGCTTCTCTGATATTAGCAGTAAGCGTATTATACTCTCCCCTATTTAGATAATCAAAACTGTAAATAATTAACTCATAATCGACCTTATCTGATTTAGCAAATACGAAAAACGCCGGTACTGCAGTATTAGATAATTCATCAGTTGTTAGTGTATATGTGTCACTCATGGCTGGTATAAGTAGTTAGTATGAATTGTTTATAATATAAAAAGTGAATTACTGTTAAGTATTAATAAAGAATGGCTGAAGTCACTAACATCACTAACGTTCCATACACTGCGGTACAAATGCCCGAATTGTCGAATATAGATAATACACCGCCTGTTCAGCACGACGACTATCTATCACTAACCAATAAAATACAAGAACTTACTAATTTGGTAAACAGTCAGACTACATATATCAAAAAAATAAATAATAATACACAATTGTTTTTCGTTATACTATTGTTGGTTATGATGTTATATTACATGCTACTCAGTTCAGATATAAATGATTTGAAAAAAGATTAACGTTTTTTTATTCTGTATCAAAATTAGGGTCTCGCCTTTCATTCTCTATAATACGGCGTTCCGCGTTCTCTTCTATTTCTGATTCTATTATTCGCTGTGCTTCGATGTGAGGTTGTAATACTGCGCGTAAGCTAGTGTCATGATCGCACAATGCTTCTAGGTAATCGCAGTTAAAATAATGCGCACTGCCGCCGTGCCGAATAAAATACGTTACCAACTCCAAATCTAACTCTGTTCCATAATAGGGTACCAGCTTGGGCAGCTCGGTAAAATCTATAGTTATATCATTGGCATTAAATTTATCTATTATAAGTTCGGCAATAGCCAGCGATTCCACCCGTGGTAGCACATTTAGTAAAAGTTCTCTGTTTCGCTCAATCTCTATGTCTAAGCAGCTAAGCAACAAATGTGCAGACTCTAGTCCAGTCGCATATTCAAGCGCACCTGCTATTAGGTTTTCATCTCTAGTAATTAGGTATAGTTCTTCTTTTGTAGTGCAAGCGTGCATCTGGTTAAACACGCCAAACAATAGATCCATCAATTCGTCAGTATGTTGGATACCCGCGCTTATTTCTTGCAGTGTGGTCATTTAGGCAAGTATATATACTTCATATTTTTCAATTTTATGAGTATGCTAAAAAAATAATTAAACTTCCGCTAAGACGCATGCTACTATAACTGCTACGGTGCTAAGTATAGGAATCCAGAATAAGCCGACTAATTTAATTGCATAAATCGCACTTGCCCACCATATCTTGAAGCTAACTAATGCAATCTTGCAGGCCCATTCAACAGTGGTAATAATTCTACGTATAAGTTTAAACACAAGCGGGCAGACCAATTCAATAAATTTCATGATAGCTCTAACTAATTCGGGGTATACATGATAGTATGCATATCTTATGACTTGGTATGCAAATACCACAGCCTGCACATATAACAGGTTTTTTAAAACCTCCTGCCTCACAGACCAGTAAACAAATCCGAATAAACCGCCAAGAATATGGAAGATCACTAAGTAATTGTCTAAGTTTTGGTATTTTGCAACGCGAATATCTAAGGTAGCAAATTTGTCGCTAATGTACACTAATACACTGGCTAGAAATTCATATACATAACTCAACAATTGCGCAGATTCGCTATCATTGTATATATGTATCATGGAAAGAAATACGAATGAGCTTGCATTTGGTATACAGATAGATTCCACCACCGGATACCCATTCAATCGCAAATAAACTACTATCGGGACTGTAAATAGTTGCACTACAACCTCTAGATACTCTATAAACGACGCGCTATGCGTTTTATTGTTACTTTCGTCCTGGTTACCCAGAAATGCTACAAGAAGAACAAACACCGCGAATGCCGATAAAATACTTATTTTAACATCCATGGCTGTCTGCTCTAACCCCCATTGCAAAAATTCTACAGCAGTAAAAATAAGTACGGCCACCGCAAGACCTACTATCTCATCTAATAAGGTGGGTTTATGAGGCTCTGGGGTTTTTGTAGGCAACGGGCTAGGTGCGGCGGACCGGTTTGTAGGCAAGGAGGTAGATGTTGCAACGCGTTTTGTAGGCATCGTGATAGGTGCGGCAGCCCGTTTTCTTCTCGGTTTTCTAAACATAGGCGGAGTATTGCGGCCGCAATCGCAATCGCCACCGCAGTTAGATTTTTCAGATTCGTCGCTTGTATCCGGTACATCTACTATATTTCCATAACGGTCAGTAAAATAGGCACCAAAATCAGAATCGTTCTTGGCCATCTTGTTTTAATATTTCTAACTATAAAATTCAATTTTCAAAAAAATAGACTCAATGCATAGTACATATTTTTAGGTTTTTTGGTTCCGTAAGTTCTAGCGTTTCTCGAGGTTCCCTAAGTTCTATAAGTTCCCTAATTTCCGGCGGGTCGCCTATTTCCGGGCTAACTCTGTCGGGGCGCGTAAACCCGATATTATTAACATACTCAAAATCCAAATTATTTTTAATCCCGAACGTTAAATGTTTGTCGTAGCAGTTTACCGTAAGTCTTTCGCCGCGTTTAACTATATCATCAACTGAAGAGATGTCCTGGTTTTTACAGAATAGTTCTATGTCCGTTATCAAAGGTTTACCGAAAACCATACCATATTGTATTTTCCAATTTATAAAACTCATGTGCCCACATTGCATATCAAAGTGAACATCACCCGCTTCTACCAAAGTATCAATGTAGTCGCGCAGTTCTGCAAGTTCGAACAGGTCGCCTTTGTATCGGTAGAGTGTACCTTTGTAGTATAAATTGTGTTTTGCGTTATATGCAATTACGTAATATGATTTGTACTTGAGGGTTGAGAAACTTGATTTTTTGTTTTCACTAGGTTCGTCATCTTCGTCAGTTTCGTCATTCTCTCTAGTTTCTTCGTCAGATTCGTCATTCTCTCTAGTTTCTTCGTCAGATTCGTCATTTTCGCCTAACGTGTAAACTACAAACTCTAAGTTATTGAATATGATTGTGTTTGAGTGGTTCATGTATATCTTTCAAAGTATATTTACACCACAAATTTCACATTTTAACAATATAGGGATGTCGATAGATACTACGGATTTAACTAAAAAACTTATAACTAAAAAGCTTTCTAAAATTCACAATGCAATTAACGGACTTCAGCAAGCATGTAGTATTTTAGAACCCCATGCAACTCATGAATTGGCGTCTGCTATAAAAAGTGCCAATGACAACTTAGTAGATATACATGAGGACTTCAAAAACCCAAACACAATAATTGAGGACCTTATGGATAAATTAGATACTACGTATGCGTTGTGTATTAATGTGCGGTTTCCTTACGAAGATATTAAAAAATAATGCCGCTACTTTCTTGTTTTAGATTTACGGCGAGCTTTACTACGGGATCTACTACGCGGCTTGCTTTTCGGGTTACTACGCGGTTTACTACGGGATTTGCTTTTAGGTTTGCCGCGCGCGCGTCCGCCCCTACCGCCCCTACCACCTTGCACCGAACCCACAGGTTTACCAAATACTAATGGACCTCCTCTGACATTCATGATTGGTTTAAATTCACCGGAAATTTTAGTATAAATCGGATCTTTGTCCGATACTTTAGGTACATTTGCTATTCTATTACCTAAATTAACTAAATTGCTGTCATAACTATATGCAACCATAAAATATCCAGATGTACTAAATAATCTTGCTAGCTCCGTATTAATTGCTATGGTTGCTTCTAAGTCATCTGCTGCTGTTGCGATAATACAATTTCCATAGTTTGTAGATTTCAGGTATATGATGGCCTTAATAGTTAATTTCCTTAAAAAATTCTTTTTATAAAAGACACGGCATAATTGCGCCGTTTGTTTAAGAAATGCATGGGTAGCGTTTATTTGAGCAGCACTTCGGTTCTTAGTTTCAAATTTGTCTATATCACTAATTTCAGCGGCCGTCAGCTGATTAATGTCTTTTTCGGGCCACCCTTCTGTCATGTAAGTATATTATAATTATCAAAAAAGATAAAAAGCTAAAACATAGATTCATAGTTGCGCTCCTCGTAGAACTGCTGGATTTGTTCTCTTTGCTCGGCGGTAAGAATGCCAATATCAAAGCGTTTTTCTAGTTCCATGAAGATTATTGCAAATTCAATGGTGAAAAATTTCGGATCTGCAATGTGGTAAAACACCTTGTCAAGTTCATACTCTGCTTCGTAGCATCGTCGCAGGCATGCCGCGATAACCATATAGCGTTTATGCGCAACGCAGTACGGAATTGCAGCGCGAGTGAAAATCGGCAAAGTCTCATCTTTAAGGCGGTGGAGGTAAGCTATCAGTTGGTTATTATTCAACAGTTCTAGTAGGCAATGTAAGTAATCTATGCATGAATCGGTGCCTTTCTCTAGCATGTTAAAATTGTCAACAAAGTACTTGAATATTTCCTTGTATATTGTGTTGCTATTCATCAACTTCAGCAAGGTGCGCATAATGACGCTGAAATTCATGGGCAAATCCAAGGGTATGGCTTTGATTGCGTCAAATTGGCGCAACTTGATCATTATTAGCATTTTTCTGGTAGTCCGCTCTTCCTCGCTGAAAAAGTTAGTAGTGCGTAGGGGTCTAACTTTGGGTAGCTGCGGATTGTTGCTAACTAGAACGTATGGAACGGTCCGTGCTGACGTGCTTGGTGCTGGCGGTTCCGGCGCTGTAGATAAATCTTGCGATATTTTATCTAGGCGCAACGGTTCGCCAATTGTGTACTTCTTTCCTATGATTTTGCCGTAACTGCCGACGGAAGTAGTAGTAACTGTTGAAGGTATAGTATGCGCTTTGACTTGCGTAGTTGTAGACGCTGATGTACCAGATGGTGCGGACGAAGGTGCGGACGAAGGTGCGGACGAAGGTGCGGACGAAGGTGCGGACGAAGGTGCGGACGAAGGTGCGGACGAAG
>JACCDO010430524.1_pt1 | contig 23432 bp, 16 predicted proteins | sample 7446101 | NCBI WGS metagenome assembly JACCDO01 (sample SAMN15323440, study PRJNA562643) | freshwater metagenome | isolation source: river surface water | place: USA:Blue River Watershed | collected 2017-08-16
CAATATTAATACTATAATACTAATACTAGGCTAGGACAACTAAAATGGACTCAAATAATACACAAGCACAGCAAGAGAATAATACTACCACCCCCCAAGGATCTGTAAATGAGTCATGTGCGGAAAATAAAAACCATTATTTCAACCTAGAAGAGGACCCGACCAACCACTATACATTTTTCCCAATCCGTAATCAGAAATATTACGACCATTACAAGAAACAACTCGCGGTATTTTGGACGGTGGAAGAAGTCCAACTCGCCCAAGACAAGGATGATTTCAATGGGAAACTATCAGCAACTGAACGTGAATTTATCCGCAATATCCTAGCATTCTTTGCAGCGAGTGATGGCCTAGTTGCCGAAAACTTGGATCTGAATTTCACACAGGAACTGACTTATAAAGAAGTTGCTACCTGTCTCAGGTTTCAGGGTATGATGGAAGATATCCACGGTGAAATGTATAGCCGTATGGTGGATAACCTAATCCCTGACCGGCTGGAACAAAACCGTGTGCTAAACGCTATTAATACGATTCCATGTGTTGGTCGCAAAGCAAAATGGGCACAAAAATGGACCAACCGTGCTGATAATGATATCCAAGAACGCCTAGTTGCATGGGCGTGTGTAGAGGGTATCCAATTCAGTGGTTCATTCTGTAGTATTATGTGGCTAGGTAAGAGGAATCTAATGCCTGGGCTTCAACAAGCTAATCAATTTATTAGAAGGGATGAAGGCTCGCATACCGATACAAGTGTGATGCTTTATAATGACCTCCGTGCTGAATATCGGCTACCTGAAGCAAGGGTCCACCAAATTGTCCGAGAAGCCTTAGAGGTGGAAAAAGAATTTATCCTAGAAAGCATCCCGTGTGCTATGCTAGGTATGAATGCTGGACTTATGAGCCAATACCTGGAATATGTCAGCGACCGTCTCTTAGTGCAGCTAGGATACTCTAAGATTTGGAATGCAGCTAATCCATTCGATTTTATGGAGGCAATTAGTATTGAAACTAAGACCAATTTCTTTGAACGCCAGGTGACCGAATATAACAAGTCGGGTGTGGCAACTACAGAAGCTGACCGCACATTGAGTTTTAATCTAGAAGATGAGGACTTCTAATTTTATTGTGTTTTATTGAGTTTTTTATTTATGTTTTAGGTTTTGCCATATGAATAGTAAGTGGGTAAATATATTTGATTACATGACATCGCATCGGGCATTGATAAGTCGTGAATCCACGGCATAAGTTAATGAAACATCCTGTGCAAACAGGGTGCAAACAATCAGGTAAGACCATGGGTTGCCCTAACATCGGTTCTTGGCATATAGGGCAATCACCTGTAATATTGGTAAGAAACTCATTAGACATGAGCCACTGCTGTCGGCGTTCAAACAAATCAATTAATTCAGATACTGTATTGGTATAATTACGGAATGAGGTCAAATCAGGAGGCTGCCATCCGCAGCATGATTTTAGTCGCGCCCATATTCCGGTATTATTAGAAATATATTTCATAGCTTCTTTATACCCATGACGATATCCATCAATGTCTGTCATCCAATATTGTAATATCCACGTCCGTATATGTAATGGGTTTTGATAATTATGTTGTTCTGCAGTTGCATTTAATTTGGGTAATGTGAGATTAAATAGTTGTGACATAAATATCAGGCGATAGTGTTAAGTAAAGTGGCTTGCTGCTCACTATTTATTAGTCCGCTTAGTTTTAAATTAGCAGAAATTGTATGAATTAACAGAAATTGTTTTTATTTTATTTAGTTATTGAATACTATTCGACAACAATATTTGAACATTCAATTTCTGCAGTCAACTTTCAGCTTTTCAAGAAACTTCAACAAGCAACTTCAACAAGCAACTTCAACAACCAACTTCACCAACCATGTCATTCAACGCTTTGTATAACCAGGTTGGTGGCAACTTCGCCAGTGCAAACGATAGGTTGCAGCATGGCAAGTATGCTAGAAAGGCCATCAGCGCCTATTCCCTGCTGCCTGTCGACGCAAGCGACTATCAGTTCACCTACCTTAGCCACGCAAACCCTGACTACCCAAAGATCAGGTTCGAGCGCAGGCAGATGGCACTGATTCCGGCTTCCCCAGAGGCCCGTGCAGAGTTCGTCAACTGGTTCTTCAGGTGTTTGCTTGCAGGTGAGCGAAAGCCAACACCTGCAAACGGCGCTGCATACGTTGCACCTCGCCGCAGGCATGCAGACATGTGTGCAAGGCTTGAGGCAACGTATAGCAGTGCACCTGTGCAGAAGAAGAGGCGTTTGGTAGGTGCAAAGGATGAGGATTCATCGGAGGAGGAGGAGGATTCATCGGAGGAGGAGGAGTCTTCGGAGGATGAGGTAGACGAGAACGGTGATCTGGCTGACTTCGTTGTGCCAGATGACTGTTACGATTGAGAGAGAGCTAGAGAGAGAGATCTAGAGAGAGAGCTAGTGAGAGAGAGCTAGAGAGAGAGCTAGAGAGAGATGGAAAACTCAAAAAAAACAAAAAAAAAAGTTTTTTTTCTGTATTCATATTCACGGATAAAAAAAAAACAAACACAATTAGAAACTATCTCAATCGATAGTGTGGGGTGGTGCTACCTGCAGGATTCGAACCTGCGAGTATTATTACATACAGAAGATCTTAAGTCTCCCGCCTTAAACCGCTCGGCCAAGGTAGCTGCTCACCTCCACTGATTACTTCTAGAGATACCTTTAAGCTGGTTTTTGTAATAACCAAGCTAGGCTAAACTTGAGGTATTTCCTCCTGGAATTGTGCAGAACCAGACTTCATAAAATGAATGGCTGGTTGCACAACACATCGGGCATTTATAACCTTGGTGACGTAGATAAATCATGTCAAAACAACTATGACAAACCGGATGCAAGCAATCAGGAATTAGCGTCGTTTCCGATTTATCAACTAATTCATCAAAACATATTGGGCATTGGCCCAGCACCTTCTCACGGAATTCTGGTGTCCTGATAAACTCCCGCCTTGAAATCATTACTTGTAAATCGGCCTGAATCTCATTAATCCTGTTTTCCATACGACTGGAAGCCTGAATATACCCAATATCAGAAACAGCACGATTATTGCGATGCAGACGCCTACGCCGGCTATTACCAATAATCGGCAAACAACATAGTAGTGATGTAAGACTAGGCATGGTATCAATTGCACTTAATACTACTTGTAAATCTGCATGAGTTTCTTGTAATCTTTTAGTCAGCCCGCGGATTTTATCTGTAAATTCCCAATCCAAATACTTAATGAAGCCATCGAACTCGACGGTTATTGTCCCGAAAAGAGGCATTTTATTACTAACCTACAAAGAAAAAATAAAGGTTTAACATCATTGTTAAAACTAATCAACCTAGCTCATGAATTGGTATGCTAGGTTCATCTTTAAGGAGAGTTATTGAATACTCTTAATATCATACTTATTTTTTTCGTATGTTTCCGATTCAATAGTTTCCTGTGTTATCAAGCGGACTACTTTAACGGGTTTACGTTGCCCTAGCCGCACAGCACGACCAATAGCCTGAGTCTCCACTTGTTTGGTCTGATCGGCAGACATATTAAGAACATCAACTAGGATGATATGGCTGGCCTCAGTCAAGTTGCTACCACTATTAGAATGCTCGCTACTTAACATAATAACACGGATGCTTTCATCACGCTTAAAGGTGTCAATATTCTTATTCACCACACGGACATTCCCACGCGCATAAACACTCTTAATACCATATTCATCCAGAGTGCGCCCAATAAGTTTCAACATAAGGTCATATTGACTAAAGATGATAACCCGGTTGCCACTAGTTGCAAAAAGCTCTTTAAGAATTTCGATAAGTGTAGCCATCTTAGTGCCATATTTGGAAATACACGCAGTTTTCCATTCTGGGACTTCTGTTTTGGCCTCTGTTGAAGACTCAACCGGGTCAGCAGGTTTATTTGCACCTAGCAAATCACGCATCGTGGTAATATTAGTAGATTTAACAATAACATCAGCACGACATTCCGGGCACGAGATACTAGTCTTATTAGTGCTCATGGCGGTGAAACAATCACCGCAATATACATGCCGGCAATGTGTTACTGCAACCCGGCTGTCTTCTGTGTAATCCGTCCAACAAATACTACACGGGTCACTAGTCTTTTCCTTAATGAAATCATTGCTTTCAAATAGCTTGATTTGATTGGTAAGCCGGACTTTTTCACGTTCCAGTTTAGCAATGTTTTCTTCAATAGTCTTCTGTTGGCGGTCAGACCTAGTGCTAAATGTTCCGAGCATAAAATCAATAATGAATAGAACCAGGTATTCATCCCAGCTAGGACGATCAGCTCCGAATCCATCCATAATTTCAATAGTAATACCGATAATCATTTCGGAAAAGGCTTCACATTCCAGCAAGCGAGAATAAAGGTCTTTACGTAGTTTCTTAAGAACCCGTTTATCACGTGTCTCGTATGCATCACCACCATATCCGTAACTGCCTGAATCTTCATGTGAGAAGGCACTTTCTACGAAATTACGATATTGGTTATTGATACTTAGGTTCCGTTGTCCTAGACGTGGTTCTAGGCCGCGCAGGTTAGTCTGGATTTTAGCTGCAAGGTCTTTCTTACGCTCACAAAGGGGTAATTCTCGATGCGCATCTGCCAAATCAACAAGGACCACGTCAAGTTGTTTCCCGAAATTGCCAATCATAGCCTGATTGAGCTCCTCCAGCGACATGATTTTATTGGGGTCAATCCCGAGGCTCTGAATATCCTCTGTGCTAATACAAATATTAGTGCAAAGCTCAAAAAGCCGGCGAAGTTTATCACCACGGTAATTGTTATCAGTCTTGGCATTATTGTAAATATTCTTTTCGATATTACCTAGCTGAATTTTATGGACCTCTTCGGTGAAAATTGGAATATTAATTTCTGCAGAGACAGCACGTTTGCTAGTCTTACTAACAATCCGTTTTTGCAAGTCTAGGCTTTCGGCTTGAGTAAGTAAATATTTGGCATTAATATGCATAATATCAATGTCATTAATATAATGTGTGAATGCATAAGAACTAGTTGTATAAAGTTCGGAAAGCCGATTTGCCGAAAATGTATTAATATCAATTTTGGCAGCTGGCATTAGCCAAAGTAGATAACCTAGCAGATTAGAATAACCATGCTCAAATGGTGTAGCAGTCATAGCCCACCTAAACCTAGATTGTAGCAAGTGAATAATACTATATGACACGGCTTTAGTGTCCATATCAAGTGAATTATCATTCGTTTCAACTTGGATACGTTCATGTGCTTCATCTACTACTATGCGGTTCCATTTCATACGGAAGATATCCACATAATCAGCGGTATGGAAATCATAACCAACTTGTTTACCATTTGCGTTATATGCACTACCTAGGTATTCTCGGTAATTGGTATTAGAGAGCAAATTAGCAGACATAATTACGATATCCATCTTTTTAGCTGGAGAACGTGGCATATGATTTTTATTCTGTTCTTGTGCCGAAATGCCATCGCTTGTTGTTAGTTTAGGACCATTGTCCAATTTACTCGACATGTCTTCTTTCTTTGAAGTTACTGACCCATCGCGGTGAATTGTAGTTACTTTAGCGACATTATTTAGAATACCAGAATCTTCTATCAGCTGAGTAATAAGAACTTTATAATCAGCTTTTAGCGAATTAGGGACACGGAATGGCCCGCGGCTAATAAAGGTTTCATCTGTATTACTGGTTGGTGATGCGGGTGCAGATGATGAATTATCACCCGACGCAGTCGACTTATTTGCTGCATTCGTGGTAATTGAACCAATTGCTGCACTTTCAGAAGCTGCAGCAGCAGCCTCAAAATCAGCTTGTTTGCTTGCCGCGTATTTCTTCACATCAGTAATACTAGCCAATCCAATAATGTTAAACATACCAGCAGGCGTATACTTCTCAATTTCATAAATCCATTGTTTGAGCAAACGGGGTGGAATGATAACAAGGGTGTTACAGTCAAATTTCCCAGCTAGATAATCGGCCTTATCACGGTCGTGTTGGGTGACAAGATGGCTAATAATACTCAGTGTCTTACCTAGACCTACATCATCAGCTAGGACACCACCTGATAGTTTCACAACAGGTTTTACCTTTTTAGGGATGGGGATATTAGTCCCATTTCTGAGCATAACAGTATTATAATGATTGGTGCCAATATTGAATTCGACAATAGATGCTTGATTGATTTCCTGTTGTTTGTCAAGAAGATGCTCAAAGAGGCCAAGATGTTTAAATTCCATCGCGCGTCTGCTTGTGCTAACATCTGATTCAACTCCATTCATCCAACTAACATTCCGTTTTTGATAACTAAACAACGGGGCTTTAATCCTGGATTTAACACTTTCGAATTCTTGATATTCACTAATAGGCCAATATGCACCGTGTTCGGTCGTATCAAATAGACTTTCCATAATGGAATGACTTATATTTTTCAATAGGATTGAATTCTCAGGGTTAATAAATTTGGCAAGTGATTTAACAGTCTGCTTAATACTACCGTCCTTATTAATAATCCTATCTAGAAATTCATTTTCAATCAGGATTTTATAATCTAAACTAGTTTTTTTAACTGTAGTCTTAACAGACCCACCTCCACGTGATTTTGAACCAATTGTTGCTTCCGATTCTTTAATACCAATTTGAAAATCAAATGGCTGAAATGGATAATCCATATTTGCAAGTAGAGAATTAATCATACAAGTCGCTGCAAGTTGGAAAATTGGATGGTCTGTATCAGGTTTACTGTTCCTATAGTCCTCGGGGAAATAATGGCGTTCTGCAATATTCTGAAATCCAGGTTGGAATTGTCCAGCCGGCAATTTGTATTGCCTGCCAGCAAGATTACCCATAACATCTGTGATAGAAATATTAGGCACGTCATTTTTATGATAAAATGAAACAACACACCTATACCCAGGGGAACTTCCAAGAAATGAAATAATATTAATACTATCATGAGTATCTACACCATAATATCTACTAAATAGGTTACCATTTGCAATATTATTTGCAAATCTGTCATAATTCTCAAATGCAAAATCAAATAGAGAATTTGCCATGATTTCACTGGTTGCAGGGGAATTATTGGTATATGAAGACATATTTGTTCGGCCACTAGAACCCCATGCAAAACATGCTTTCCATATATCAGCAATCATATCTTCTGTTAGCCTAAATGTGCGTGTAAATTTATGTAATTGATTAAGCACTGGGATATTACGGCATAGTTCTTCTTGGTCAGTGAGGTCATAAATTTCAAATTTACGACCCACCGTCTGTGAAAATGGAAATTCACTACAAATATACCCAAGTGATGCTAATACAATTTTGGTATTAGTAATAGTATCAGAAAGTTCAGTGAGTTCTTTAATATTTTCTATTTTTTTGTATTGAAAGCTATTACCAATTGGGATATACAAATATTCAAATTTATGCATATGTGTAGCTGGTTTAGAAGTATTACCATTATCAGTGCCATTAGTTAAATTAGTTCCAAATATTTTGTTCTTAACATAATCTTCAATAAAACACGATTGATTTGATGTAAATTCAGCATAACTAGCCTGTTCAGGAAGATTATTACTTGTTTTTGCATGAATTGGATTACTACTCACTTTGCATATAATAATTGATTTGCTAAGTGTAGTATGCTCTTCCTCTAAATATGGCACTGTTTCACGAAACATAGAATATGCACCATTTACTGACAATTTTTTAGTTGCATTACGAATATCAGTATATGGAATCATATAAGCAAAATATCTTTCAGTAAGTAGTTCATTAGTTTGTGTCGTAATTTCATTATTATTTGTAGTCGTGGTGTCTGTCATTTTTGGTTAGGTAAGTTATTGATAACTTTATAGTTATATATGTTAGCTTATTGTTTCAGAAATTAAGTAATATTATAGTTATTGGCTGCTATCTAAAATATTGTTAAATCAATTTTTATTGTTAGAGCTAATCATTTTATTACATTCTGATTACAAAAATAGATAAAAAAAATAAAAGTATCCTAGCATACAAATCCGGTGACTAATCCCGGCAATTACTCATAATGAATAGCTTGTATTGTTAAATACTAGGAATGAATTCTTATCCCAATGAATAGCTAGTATCTTCAGATACTAGGAATAAATTCCCAACGCAACTCCTTACAAATAGCCTTCCAAATCTGCTCCTGTTCATAAAGTTTCTTGCGGTCTTTCAAAAATTTGAAATTACACAAATATTCATCCAATTCGAGTAACTGGAATATTTTATACAAGATATAACCATATGTCAAGAAATTCTTACGATCATCAGGGCGGTTAGTATTAAAAGGGTGCTGTAATTGTAAGAAAAGACCCCGGATAATTTCTTCAACTTCAGGACTAATAACCGGTGGAGGCAGACCATTCAACTGATTAATTATATATGGTATGTGTTCATAATAATCGGTTTCATCAATCTTTTTGAGAATTTCACGTAATTTATCACGTGTTAAATGTGACATATTATCTATCCGCTCTTTTTTGAGCTCTATCAGGATTTTTTCATATACCTCATCAGGAATATCGGTGGTCTCTTTGGCCTGGAATTGACTCAAAATTTCATTCAAATGATTAATCCGTTTATAACTAAATGACGTCATTTCTTTAGGCGGTTCCTTATGACTTTGTTTGTCACTATCGACAATTATTCTTTCGGTCATACCGCAATTATTACAATTCAACATGCCGGTATTATGGTTCAACACCATCTCATAATGGCAATGGAAACAAATATCAAACAACTCAAACTCATCTTCGGCAAAGGACACATAATTAGGGTCAATTGCTTGCCTGTATTTATCATATATCTTTTGTTTATCGGGTATTTTAGCTGTTTTATCGACAGGGTCATCAGGTATGGCAAGTGGGTCAGTTTGTTTGGTAGCGGACTTAAGAATAATATTCAGTTTGGCAGGTTCTTCTGGTTGAGCATCTTTTTTAATTGATGAGCTAGGTATGCTATTCAACCAGTCTAATATATTTTTTTTATCTTTGGACTTGGGTTTTTGTGATATGGGTGTAAATCCAGAATTCTGATTTTTCTGTGCTGATAGTCCACTGCCATAATTCTGTTGATTGATGCCTGATGATGTTGTATTATTAGAATCGTCTTTTACACGAATACCAAAATCATATTGACTATTCTGTTCAATAATTTCTTTTTCTTTTTCCAATAATTTATAATATTGATTAAGCAATTTCCCTGTTTTTAATAAATAATTTTGTTCTTCATGTTTGCTATTAATTATTTTTATATTTTCATTGTGTGCGCTTATTTCTTCTTCTAATTTCCATATTTTATGTTGTATTTTCAAATCAGGTATAGGTCTAGTATAATCTGGATGCCTACGTAAATCAGATAATTCGGCGGTTAATCTTTTTATTTCATTTTGTGCAGCTTGTAATTCGTCATTTTGTTCATCGAAGTGAGATTTCATTTTACGGTGAAGACTATCAATTGTTTCCTTCTGGCAAACATTATCTTTTAGTTTATTTTTGGATTTTGAAGAGAGTGATGCCATTGTATAGAAAAACAGATAATTATCTAATACAATATTACAAATTATTAATTTGGTTTTGACAGCAATTCCTTTAAATTATTATTAAACAGATATGCCATCATACTCCCACCCTGCGGCCAACGGTAAATAATAAAATAATAAAATCAAATAATAATAGTAAAACTAGGAATTAACACAAACTGAAAAATGGGAGGTGGATTAATGCAGTTAGTGGCATATGGTGCCCAAGATATTTATCTTACGGGTAACCCACAAATTACCTTTTTCAAAGTGGTTTACCGGCGTCATACTAATTTCGCTATGGAATCTATAGAACAATCATTTAGCGGGTCAACTGACTTCGGTGGCACTGTAAGTGCTGTAATTAGTCGTAGCGGTGATTTAATCGGCCGCACATATGTCCGGATTATAACACCCGCATTTACACCGACACCCACTAAGAATTTCCGTTGGCTCAATTGGTTAGGGCATGTCTTAGTCAAAGAAGTCAAACTAGAAATCGGTGGTCAAGAAATCGATAAACAATACGGTGAATGGTTTCATATTTGGAATGAACTCAGCCAACAACCCGGGCAACAAGCCAATTATGCTGAAATGGTTGGTAATGTCCCTAAATATGTTCAACCTAGCACATCATCTAAACCTAGCCGCGAAATCTATGTCCCGCTGCAATTCTTTTATTGCCGTAACCCCGGGCTTGCACTACCACTTATTGCCCTTCAATACCACGAAGTTAAAATAACCGTGACATTCCGCACTGCCACTGAATGCTATTGGTCAGAGAATATAACTGAAACCATACCTAGCATTAGTGCCAGCCTCTGGATAGACTACATCTTTTTGGATACTGATGAACGCCGCCGGTTTGCACAGAAATCCCATGAATACCTGATTGAACAACTCCAGAGCACAACTGAAAGTATTCAGGCTACCGCCAACCGGATTAATTTGCCATTTAATCACCCCGTGAAAGAATTGGTATGGGTCATCCAGAAGGATGCACATGTTAATAATACGCTTATGCAGCCGGTGGGTGGTATGCAATGGTTCAACTATACTGACCGTGTAGATACCACTAATTTCACCGGGACACCTGCACACCCTAGCGGTGGTGGTCTAGGTGGTTCGGCACATGTCGGGCTTTATCCATATGCCAGTATGCCTATGGGTGGTGCAACATATGCCCCTAATAGCGGTGTATTTGCAGGGACCAGTTACCGTGCACCTGCTGCCTTTGACATGAATACTGCACCTGATATTAATTTACAATCACTTTCATTCTTTGACCTCTTCGGTAATGGTAATGATTCAGGCGTTAACTTTGCTACTGCCAATGAGGCAATTGCTTATAACTCCCGATTACCGGTATTCGATGTCGGTGAAAATCCCACTCTAGATGCCAAATTATTACTTAATGGAACTGACCGATTTACCACCCGTACTGGGTTCTATTTCAACCATGTTCAGCCTTATCAACACCACACTAATGGCCCTGCACCTGGCATCTGTGTCTATTCGTTTGCACTTACACCCGAAGAACACCAACCTAGCGGCACTTGCAACTTCTCCAGGATAGATACGGCCACTCTACAAATTAATACTACTACTTATACTCTGAAGGCAGAAGATGGCGTGACTGCTACTACTGCGAAAATCCGTATATTTGCTACTAATTACAATGTTTTGCGTATCATGAGTGGTATGGGCGGCTTGGCTTATTCTAATTAGACTGAAGGAATAGTTAGGTATCTAATTAAGTCCGAAAATTTGGTTTTTATATATTTTTATTCATTTGAAATCAAAAAATACTAAAATAAATTTTTATGACCTAGCACTGCAAATCTACACAGATGTCGCGCCGTCCATATCCACTCCATCCATATTAACTATATTTATGGATACTCCGCCACTTGGTTCGGCACTAGAAGCTGTGCTAGGTTCCTGAAGCATATCTAGGTTAGGAATAGTAATAGCATTTGCCAAATTAGATGCAACACCTGCGGCTAATTTATTAACAGTTGTCCCGACTTGCGCACCCATACCCGCTAAATCATTAAAATATGTTGCTGGTGCCGAATTAGTTATACCTTCTCCACTAATAACAGATGGCATCTGAATTACTGTGCTAGGACCAGGTAATTTAATTTGCTTATTACTATTTGTTGCAGGTGTTGCAGGAACTCCACCACGAACTGGACTGTTATCAGACCCAGACATTACAAAATCCAGACTGGCTTCATGTTCTTCATCAAGCCCCGCTAATTTCATTTTTCGTGATTCTTCTTCATACATCTTGTAAATAAATAGGGGTGGCAAATATTTACAATCGGTCTTGATTTTCAAAATTTGGGTTTCCAGGCTATTACAGAATTCGTTGAAATTCTCATTGGGATTGACTATCTCAAATTCAATCCGGGTAATCAGGTCATCATACGCATCAGCCGACATTTGGAATGAATCCCGGCGGGATTGGAATCCATAACTGTTGGCAATTGAATAAATAATAGTAGAACCCGCAGCTAGGATACCGACGCCAATAGAAATCGCGGTTTTGCCAGTATCACTCATCATATCACTTGTTGCTAAGAAGCTGGCAACACTACTAACGCCACTAACTATAATACCGGGAATGGAAAACCGGTTATGCATATTGCCGTAATAATTGCTGGCGTAGTTGTTAATATATTTCTCTTTCTCCAAACGTTTCCGGAATTTATTGAGGATTCGGAGTTGTTGTTTTGAGTGACAGACTATTTCTTGGTCTTGAATATTCATCTTGGCCTGGATAACAAATAATAATGTTGTGCTAGGATATGTTTTTGCGGGATAGGTTGTTTTATTAAATACTTTTCTATTATTTATAGCAAAACCACAAATAACTACTATCTAATCCTAGACAAGGATAACCTAGCATTACAACCTATATACTAACTAATCACCCCCATGTCTTCGGCTCCAGCAAAAAATACGGCAATTGCATCCTTAGCTATTCCAAACGCGGTCAAAGTTCTCACCCAGCAATATATGGAATTACAACGCGAATATACCCGCCGGAATGAAGAACTCAGCCAAATCCGGGAAGCCCGACGCGTGGCCGAACAACGATTAATTACCGCGATATCACAAAGTGGGTTAGCGGGATATGGAATTACTTATCAGGGTAATAAACTAACTCTAGGACAAGATACGAGTTATGATACACTGACTTATAAGTTCCTAGAAGAATGCCTAGCTAAGCTTTATGGTGGTGATGTTGATAAATCCCGGAAAGTTGTGGCGTTTATAAAGAAACAACGCGTCCGGCAAACTACACCGATAATTAAAATTGGTGGCCCGGCGGCTTCACGGTCTAGGCCGAATACTCCACAGATGACAGGTGGAGTAGGAGGTGAATGAGAACACAGCAATTATCAGATTAATTGAATATGTATGAGAAGTTTATAGTTTTTATATTATTACCTAATTAGCTTTCCTGAAGTCTCCAGGATACCTATAATAGGTTTCCCCTTACTAAGGGGATACCTAAAGAAGAAATTTTATTCATAACATAATATCCAGTAAAAATTGTTTTGTTTCCTAGAATCATTTTTTTGAAACACTAAAACTTATTAAATCATTCCCACAAAGAGTTTTATTAAAATGGATTTAACAGTTGCTAGGCTCAAAGTTCTAGGCGAAACGGATATCGCAAATTTGGATAAGAAAATCTCAGAATACAAATCAACCAGTAATACTACCATACTCAATAAGGATTTAGCCGCAATTCAACAAGAAATCCAGAGAGCACAACAAAAGTATAGCCAATTGGAACATGAAAATTGGGAAATAAAACAGAGACATACCGCGGCCAATCAACAACGGGACGAACATAATAAAAGATACAAGGAATTAGAATCCGAACACCAGAAAATGCTATCGGAAATTGATGAAATATTTATCCAACAACAGGATTATAATTCGCAAATAACTACTAAAAAGGCTGAAGTTGATAAGTGTTTGGCACTACTAAATACTGAACGACACAAACTAAAAAGCATTATTGAAACCCATAAGAAGCAAGATACTTGGTATCAAGATAATTTAGACATCATTAGGGAAAGTATCAAGAAGGTTGAAAATGAAATTATGGAACACCGGCAACTCGCATTCCAAAAATACCTAGATTATGAAGCCGCACTAAAAGAGGTAAGTCTAGGAACAATCACTGCTCGGAATCCTATTAATCTTAGTTTTACAGAACTAGTCCCTGATTTACTGAAAACTTTTGCTGCGAATATGGGTAATTTTGTTAAGGTTCGTGACTTGTATAAAAAGGTATTGGACACTGATTACCGTAGTGTGAAAAAAGCAATCAAATCATGTGAATATGACACAACAGAATTTATACATTATAATATTTGTGAAGAAACTGCTAATTTAATTAGTAATGACTTAAAACAAAAAAAACAGGAATTAGAACTATGTAATAAATCTGTATTACCACAAAAAACAGCAAAATATATTGAGTTCTTATCAACAAACCTCATACCATTTAGCAAAGAAACTAATAATACAACAAAACTAAAAGTGTGTTATAAATGTAAATATAAATTGCCTTATAAATATATTCCAGGTGATGCCGGTAGTTTTGTCGGAAGCACTATGCCGTTTGATTTAGAACCATTTAATGACTATTTACAACAAAATTACAAAAAACTATGCCAAAACATAATTACTGATGCCAAATTAAATGATATTATCCAGAAAACTACATATGCCGAATTATTTGATATGCTAGGTAGTGTATTTGATATCAAAGGATATAATACATATGAATTCCTATTATTCCTAGCATTCCTAGGAACTGGCGGTAAGGCACATAATCTTTATGAGGAATTTTAAAATAAAACGATTATATTTGGTCTTGTATAATTATTTATTTTTTCAGTTATTTTTATAGTTTTTTGAAAAAATAACAACCAGATACTAACATATAATTTTATAAAGGTAAAAATAAAACATATGAAAAAACATAATAAATGTATTATTATATATTAAAATAACTATTTCTAAATGTAATAAAAGGTCGTCAAAGTCGTCATTTTATACATATTATAATATTTATTTATTAGTTCGACCAATTTAAGAATAAAATATATTTATATAATAAAAATGACGGATTCGACGGATTCAAAGTCTAATTAAAATAAATAAAATTGAAAATTATACTCAATTTGACTCAAAGTTAGTTCAATCAAAATTTGTTGAATTTGGAAAAAATAACACTATTGAAATGCAATATACTAATATATTACGCATCAACCGTTGTATCTTCTAAGTTTTTGGCTTTCATATACTCGCGAATTTTTGCTATGTCTAAAATATATTGTTCTTCGCGTTTTTCTTTGCCATCTAATGTTGGAACTCGTGTTCGTTTAAAACATTTGGGGTCAATATCCAATAATTTTGTTTTTATACTATTTGCATCTTCGGGATTGTTCAAACCACGCTGGCGACAATAAGAATTTAGGTCCTTATGTAATTCGGTTGGTTTCTTCATAAAAGTTGTTTTTTCCTGGAAATCTAATTCATATAAATAATCAGTTATTAATCCCCAAATTGGGGATATACTAGTTTGAACCATTTGTTTGTGGTAAAATGTTTTATTCTCATTAATATATGTTGTGTAATCTATGTATTTAAAATTTGGATTCCTGATTTGTTTTAAAAATTGGTAAAAATCCATAAGTGCTTCATCACTATTAATTGCTTTTCGTAAATTAATAAAATGCTCGCTATTACCTATAAATATATCTTTACATTGTATTAGAAAATATCGCCGCTCTGTTGCAGATAATGATATAATATTATCATTATTCGTTGTTATTATTTGCCATAATGTATTTTTTGTTGGAAACGCGTTTTCACCTTTACCCTCAATATTAATAGTGCTATCTGTAATTAACCTTTTATTTTTATCTGCAAAAGTAGTTAAACTACCAATGCTAGGCTCATTTAAATTAATAAGGATTTTTTCCCAAAGAATTTTATTAAATCGGTCTAGAATATCTTTAGGGTCGTCAATCATACAACAATATTCCGACCCACCTGAATAATTACCACCGTCTATCATTCTAGTTATTATTTCAAATATTGTAGTTTTCCCACATCCCTCACGTCCTTTAATTAATGGAACACATAACGCGCGTTCGTCAGGTTCAATTATTAAATTAGCAATCCATTGAAGTAATAACCAAGATGTTTTGGGTTCATTTATTATTTTTTCAATATGTTCTATTATTATGCGGCTCGCTCCATATTGTTCTATTTGATATGTGTGATCAGAATGATTTACTATTACCTGCGTTGTATTTTCGGGCTGAACTGTTATTTGTTTGTTCAGAATATCCCACCCCCTGAAACTTTGATATATTTTTATATCATTTTTGACAACCGGCTTAAATGTTGGTAAGAATTCATATGTATCATAATACAATTGTTTTTTATTACTAGTTTTGTATTCCTTTATAAATTCTAAGTCAAATTTCATGTGATATTTATGCTCGATATCCTCATAATTAGTGGTCATAATCCATCTATTTAGTCCGGTAGAACTTAATTTGCGTGTGAGCCAACATCTAGGTTCTAAAATACATCTTACTTCTTTTTCAAATAATTCTATTTTGCTGAGTGTTTCCTTTTTTTCAAGATTAGCCTCATATTTTAACCAACACATCATCCATTTAGATGGATTATCAATCCTAGCACAAGACATAATATAATTAAAATTTAGCCCTTCGTAATTATCCAAATAATTATCCCATGAATTCCAATGCTTATCAAATTCAGATGGATTGTAACCATCAAGTTTTGAAGACCATAATTTGAATATATTATATGCATATAGTTTATCTGCTTCATTTACACAATTCTTTTTACATGCAATACCTATTTTATACCAATTATCGTATGTTGCACCTCTTTCTGGATTTAGGCAATTTAGGAAGTCTAGTAAGTTTTCATTAAAACCACGCACCAATTGCCCGTTTGATAACATACTCTCGACTGCCTGCCCTAATATTTGTTTTTCCTTTTTTGTTTTAATTAATGATTTAGGAACATCATGTTTTGGTCGGCATTTACAAATATAGTCAAATATAAAGTTATGAACTGCATCTCCATGTTTTAAATCATGTATATATTTATCATTCATAAAGTGACGTTCACGCAAAACACCAGATATTTTACAATGAGTGGCGGTAGGCGGAATAACTAAATTATGCCCATTGAGTATTTCTAAATGATAATTATTAGCTTGAAATCGCCCTTTCCCTATTTCCTCTAATAACCTTTGTATATCATGACATTTGTTTATATTCACCAAACACCCTCTATTCCGTTCTGTTCCGCTTATATAAAATCCATCTTTCCTATCATCTAATAAAATAGTAAATTCATCCAATAGTTTTATGGTGTTATTACACGCCGCATATGTATTACCAGATTTAAACCATGTATCAAAATCCAGCCCTATAATATAATCACCATTTGGTTGCCGTCCGGTTCTTATACCCCAAGAACTTGAACTTAAATCCCAATAACCTTTGATATCTTCATATAATATTTTAGACCAGCCTTTATTACCAACACCCGCAACTGGACATTTATTTACTACATTCCATACAAAATAACCATTACGGGTAAAATAATTGATGATTTTTCTGTTATTTTCTGTATTTGCCATTATTTTATGGTTTATGTGTTTTATATTATATGATATAAACATCTTTATATTAGTTTTATTATAGATTTTTTGGGATATTATGTCTTACTTGCGCTCATTTTTTGTGTTTTTTACGATTACTTTATTTTTATAGTGGCACACGGGATTTACCGGGATATTATACTAAAATATCATACACTACGGAATGTATTACACTTGATTTAATAATATCGTGATTGCTATTAATTGTGTCGGTCTGGCAAAAGCGTGTGGATTATATAATAATTTGGGCGGGGATATGAATTGGGATATTTGGCGGGATATTTTGGGCGGTTTAACCCCTAGCATCGCAATTTTTTTTTTGATGTCCAAAAAAGGAGGGCTTGGTTTTTTGTTCCAACTCAACCAACTCTATTATATCCCAATCCCATATACCCAAACCAGGCTTGTTTTACAAGAAAATGAATAGGTGGAGCGGGATATTTTGGGATATTTAGCGGGATGTTTTAGTAAAAAACAACACTTAAAATCAATAAAACTAGAGCAGAAACAAACAAAACAGGCGGATATCCCACGCACATTTCTGAAAACAAAATTTGAAAAATAAAATATAATACTAAGATAGTTATTATACTGCTGCCAATTCAGCGTTAGTCGTTGTTTGCGGTTGATTGGGTTGAAGCGCTTTCTTCATTGCTCGTTGATTGGCGACACGTTGTTTGTATTCTTCCTTATTCGCTTCATATTTGCGTTTATAATACTCTTGTCGTTTTTTTATATTTTCAGCCACCCTTTGTTTTTCTTCAAGTGTCATATCATCCCGTATCGCAAAATTTTTATTGTAATACTTAGCGCTTGCTGTCTTATATTGTGTCTGTTTCTTATTCGCCCAATTAACCAAATCTGTGATTTGTTGCTGTTCCATTATTAGAAGTTATAATTAACAATATTTACTATATTTATAACAAAACGATTTTTAAATTAAATATCATAATAATTGATATATGTTTTATTACAATTTATTACTAGATTAAATAATAACCCAAAAAAATAATCAGAAAACTACTACATATTACAACTCCCAGTTGGAAGGTGATTAAACATTGCAACTACCCCATTTGTCTTCATTGAACGGCAAAAGTTTAAATTTCCCGAGTTGTTTCTGGAAGGCCGCGACTTTAGCCCGGATTGCGCGTTCCTTATCACTGACATAGATGTCCTTTACTTTTTCATCTTTACGAGGCCCGCGTTTAGCACCATAACAATTTACCCCGAACTGCATATTAGGGTTTTCAAAAAAGCCGCCATTGATACCAGGGACACCGCATGAACCGGCTTCTTCCGGGTCACTATCTTGGAGTTTCTGCCAATAACTGTATTGGATAGGATATAGGGCCATTTGCTCTTTAGTCCAACCATAACTGCACCAATTGGCACCTTTCTTATAAGCATCTACCATCTGGTCATAGGTGGCCAATTCCGAACCATATGCACGGCAAACGGCTTCAGCATCATCATATGTGAATAAGTTATCGGCGATGTGGAAAACTTGTTTAGTCCCGGCTTCTGGGCTATTAGTTAGTCCGGCCGGTGGAGTAGCAGCGGGGAGGCCACTAGCGGGTAATCCGTCATATTTTCCGGCTGTCGATGTATTACTTGCGGCGGTTGGCTGAGCTGAATTATTCACGGCAGGTTGCCGGGTTGGTCTACTAGGCTTAGTATTGTAACCAACTAAAACATAATATATGACAACTAGGGCCAACATAGCAAATATAGCACCTACTGATATCAAAATAAAATTAGTAGGAGTGTCTTCAAATTCGAACATGGTTTTTTATGTTTTCCTTTTTATTGTATTTAATTTGCAGCAAGATTTTTTTAATCGCGCTGGATTGTTAAGCTTCGCCTTAACCAGCAAGATTTTTTTAATCGCTGCGGAATTAGAGTAAGCTGATTTGTTAAGTCATCTTTTCATAAGTCAATATATATGCATTTGGGTTTCCGGCAGGTAGTCCGGGCATTGCGGCAACATGTGCGTCATTATGTAGCCACCACCGGCCATCCACTTTATTCCACGAATAATAGTGCCCGAAATTAATAGCCCCGGAATGGTTAATAATACCGGTCAGCTGATATTGTGTGTTCTCAGGGTCTTGGTCGGCGATGGGGTTATATTTCCGGATATCCAACACTTCAGGGTAATCAACCAATTGGTTATTCTTACGGAGTGACATAGATCGCGGGTCAAATGCAAACCGCTTCAGACAAATAATCAGGGTCCGGGGTTTGGTCAAGATATACCGCCGGATACCCATATTCTGTTTATTCTTGCATTTACTGCATGCGTAGTCACCGTCGAGGGGTTCCAGGTCAAAGAACCGGTCTAGGCACCCATAAAGTGTCTGGGTGCTGGCGGTATCAGAAAGCGGGACACAAAGCATATTATTCGGGCAATAACTTAGTGAACTGAAATCACAGCTAGGACACCGGATTTGATTCAGGTTATAGAAATATAATTCCTTGTTAAGACTGGTGAATTCTTTAGAATAACGCAAATGAATCTCGCGTAGAAGCCCACATTTAATCCGTTGTGATAAATCGGGGATGGCATCAATTTCCTTTTCAGTAAGTGCCAGAATATTCGGGGGCATTTGAACAGTTGATGGTAGACTATGACTATCACATAAGTAGTCTAGGATCACGGTTATGAATTCCTGTGCATCATTTTGTGCACCGTTGCATAGATGTTCCATTCCGAAATCATGGAATACCGACGCAATCACACGGATTAGACCATTCGGTGTGAATGTTTTATGCCCAGTATTCAGAGCTTTAATGAATTCCCGGATCATAATGTATAAGTAAATCTTGGTATTTTCCTTATAAATCTTGTCCATATACCATTTGATATCATCCGGTGCTAGACCATGTGTATCGGCTGCCGATTGTAAAATACCTGGATTCACCGCATATTCGTCGGATAGCCTAGTAATCCCGGCTTGTAACTCTTTTTGACTGACCCGTGTGGTAATCCCGGCCGCTACTAGGATATCGTTGTAAATGGCATCCATCTTTGTCTGGGTTTCAAAGAAATTAAGTAATGGCCGAAGTGTTTTAAGGGTCTGCATCGATGAATTAATATAACAGAAATTACCTGGGTTATGAATCCCGCTAGGCGTTTGATGTTGTATGGTCGGGTTATCTGACATTTTTGTATTGAATATATCTAATATTGTTTATTCTAATTAAAGCATATTATTATAAGGACAAATATCAATTTTTTATATAATTTATAGGTATTTTTAATGAAAAACAAAAAAAATATTACAAACATACCGTCCATATTGAATTATTTTAAAAATTTGAAATTGCATGGGTAACAAATCAAACCAGTGTCGGGCTGAAAATGTTGATTCCCATATACCCGAAAACCATTGCCGAAATCTCGACCGGCAACTCAAACTTGTCAAACCCATTCTGAATAGCCAAGATAGCATCAGGGAAAACGAACTTCTTGCGATGAATATTACCATTGTTGTCCCCGACAAGAATGCAATTTCCGGTAATACACATGCTCCAAAGCTCACACTCGAACCTGGTCTCACCGACAAGATTGCCGTTTGTGATGTCCCAAAACTTCACAACACCGTTCCTAAACCCAGTCGCAACATACCTACTATCCTTACTTGTATTACAAATGCCATACAGCTGATGGCCGTAAATGGTCTTCTCATCATCTGCAGAAGTAATTGATGGCACATGGGTCCGCTGCTTATGCCAAATACACTTCTTGGTTGCCATATCGACACCGAAAAGGACATGTGTGCAGTGAACAATGGCAATTCCCCTCGAAATGGTATATGTGCAATTTGCCACACAACCAGGATGAAAGTCGCGATGCAACTCATTGCAAATGTCTGTGAAAATAGCAGTATCTGCAGAAAAAGGAGCCGCGTCCATCTCAAAACAATCCTCATCTGCATTCTGACACAAATGCCACGTAGTTGGTGTATTCATCGAAGACTCCTCATTAACAATGAATGTTGTATCGTCCGTGAACTTCACCATAGCACACCTCTTCAATGTTGCCAGGACGCGTGTCTCACCTGTAGTCAAATGCTTTGCCACAATCTGCTGCGCAATGTTAGAATAAACCAACCACTTGCCGACCAGAATCAGTGACAGCACATCCGGGCCTGCGTTCTGCATAGTTGCAATCACCTTTCCACTGTCAAGATCAATCACATGGATCTCACCGAACGCAGTTCCGACATAGCACTTCTTGCCACAAATAAACATTGTAAACATTGCATCATCCTCATCAGAAACCTTCATCAAAGGCATATCAATGAACTTTGCCATTTTGTCTCTACCAAATTTGGTTAGAATGAACGTTATGTTCCGGAATTTCGCGTATTGTTTTATTTAATGAAAAATTAATCATATCAAATAAACATTTTTTGCAATTCTAATATGTTTTTGCAGGTTTTCCATTAAAATTCATGATTAAACCAATCCAGAGTTGTATTGAATTACCGTAAAAACTCTATACGCCAGGACTTTATGGTTAGCTTATTTTCACATGAATTCTTGCCCACCCCAGGTAATTCAATGTGGACTGTATAATTCTATTTGGATGGCACTTTAAGATGAATTTAAAAGCAATATCTAAAATACAACATAATAAATAAACCCCACCACCTACTAACATGTCACTACCCGAACCCAATATAATAGTAGAACGCCATCATATTCCATTAAGTGTGTATATGCAAATATATGGCAATTCAGGTGCAAATATAACAACTGCACCTAGCGTTACTACAAATATGCGGGCTACACCATCATCTACAACTAGTATATTTTCAACGGGGTTTCTAGGTAATACACCTACTACCACAACTAGACGAACAACTACTGCTACAACTATTCCAGAAACAACACAATCATCTCGGCAAACAACAACTGCTGGGAGGGCTCCAAATAACCGTGTCCGTATTGAAGCCCTAGCAACTGGGGATGAAAATGATTTGAACTTATTCAATGCCCTATTTGCGACATTGATTAATCCGACTCGTGCCGCTGAACAAAGTAGCCGGCAATCTGGATTAACACATGAGCAAATCGCAGATAATTCGACTATTATGACATATTCTGCTAATCCAGGACCATCCGAAGACCAACCTAGCTCTACAATTTGTAGCATATGCACTCTTGAATATGAACCCCGGCAACACATTCGAAGTCTCGACCAATGCGACCATTGTTTCCACATTAGTTGTATTGACCGTTGGTTAGCTGACCATAATACATGTCCACTATGCCGGACAAATGTTCTTCCAGAGGCAGCAACTAATACTACTAATCAACATAGACCTGCTGCTACTAATTCAACTAACAGCCGTCTGAATGATATAGATTAACCATGAATAAACCTGCAAAAGCAAATAAAACCAAAAAAAAGATTTTTGCGGTTCACTTTCGTAGAACCTGCTGAACTTACGCTAAGATTTTACCCACCGGTAAATACTTAGTAAATCGGGTTTTTTTAACGTGGTTTACTTCCACAGGTTACAATCAATAGTATGAAACCTCACAAACAATTTTTGTAAAAATGTCCGAAAATGCTAAAATCATACCCGCCCACATTGAAGCACGCATTCGCATGCTGGAATCAAGTGAATAGTATCCTCTAAAACCTATTACCGCAGACATGGTGGACGGTAAAAGCAAAAAAAAGATTTGTAAGTCTACGGTAAACACCATAGACTGCTACGCGGTTCCCCCGACGTAGGAACCCTACTGGATTCGCAAGAATTTGGTCGGTTTATTCCGTGGGTGTCCTTTCACAGATTGACTCCCTAATACTGGTTTTTTAGAGTGGTATGCTCCACTCAATTTGGTCGGTTTTATTCCGTGGGTGTCCTTTCACAGATTGACTCCCTAATACTGGTTTTTTAGAGTGGTATGCTCCACTCAATTTGGTCGGTTTTATTCCGCGGGTGTCCTTTCACAGATTGACTCCCTAATACTGGTTTTTTAGAGTGGTATGCTCCACTCAATTTGGTCGGTTTTATTCCGTGGGTGTCCTTTCACAGATTGACTCC
>JACCDO011093470.1_pt1 | contig 23423 bp, 13 predicted proteins | sample 7446101 | NCBI WGS metagenome assembly JACCDO01 (sample SAMN15323440, study PRJNA562643) | freshwater metagenome | isolation source: river surface water | place: USA:Blue River Watershed | collected 2017-08-16
CATTTATGCCTGATATAAAAACTTATTTTCACGCAACTTCCTGATATATGTATATATATCTACGTATTGGTGCGTAGTGTATACTAATTATCACGTTGAATCAATAATATACTGATTGGGATCGAAATTTTGTCGTGCGCTATAGTTTGAGCAGCTAATTGAGCTGATGATTCTAGAATTTTAGATTACCGGTATATATGCACTTCTCGTTTATTACGAATTATTAACTTAATTAATTATGCATAGAATCGCTGTAAAATTAAAATGGGTTAATCGAACAAAGAATATTTTATATTTAGCATTGTTAATTACATTATGATAAGAAAAGTTCTTACGCTGAGGATATTACAGCAATTTATTCATTAGCCCGAAGATGGCCGATTATAAATGTCATTGGTAATTATGAGCTAAAGTTCTATAAATATGTCGTTTTGATGGATAACAGGCCCTTGTTGAATTTCGGGGGTATCAATTTGATACTATCAAAATCCAAGGTACCGTACCAATTTAAATATAATATCAAAGTTATCATATTACGTTGAAATTGTCATCATCAAGATCCAATCTTGCGCATTTAAGAAGAGAAATTGTAGCTAGTACATATAAATTTTAATCATTTTCAATATGTTACAAGAGGACGATAATTTAGTATCTAAATTATTGGAGACTCTTGATAGCATAGTAATAACTGGTAAATTAGAATCTAGAAATAATTATGGTATATGGAAGACACCATTAAATTGTACCATGAAATTACAAGATAATAATTTGTCATTTACTTCATTAAAAAATGGTTCATCGTCATGCAATATTTTATTAAAAGACATAATAAGTTCAAAATTAGTTCCTATAAAATCATCGAATTATTATTATATTAAATTTGTCACATATAGCCATATTAATAATGTTAATAATCGGAGTAGGAGTAGAAAATCGTATTTATTTACGCTACAAAAAGTTGACACTTTAGACATAGAAGAAGTTAAGAATGAAACTAAGTTGATTCTATATAAAGTGATCAATAATATTATTAATTTCCAGGCATATAATGTATCACGTTTAAATATAAATAATGTTTTATTGCCATTTCAAAGTAAAAAAGTATTAGTATTTGTAAATCCCAAAAGTGGTAGTGGTACTAGTATTAAAACATGGAATAATATTGTGAAAAATATATTTGATGAGGCACTGATAAATTATGATTTGATAATAACAGAATATGCTAATCATGCTAAACAATATATTTTATCGGAATCTTTTGATAATTTAATGCAATATGATAATATTGTAACAATTGGTGGTGATGGTATTGTATATGAAATTATTAATGGTTTATCTAATAGAATAGATAATTTAGTTAACGTATTACCTATATGTCCTATTCCTGGTGGAACTGGTAATGGTTTAGTAAAGTCTATATTATATGAAAATAATGAAAATTATACCATAATTAATGCAACATTTTTATGTATTAAAGGAAATTCTTGTAACTTAGATTTATCTAAAGTTACTACAAGTAATAATAAATCATATTACTCATTCCTCATACTTGGTTGGGGTTTAATAAGTGATATTGATATTTTATCTGAGTCCATGCGTTATTTAGGTGAATCAAGATTATATTTAGCTGCATTATATTTTATTGCCAAAAAAAAGAAATATAAAGGAAAATTATATATTCATAATAAAAATGATAAATATAATGATGATGATTATCTTGTTACTATGCCATCCTTAGATGAACAAATTGTTGATAATTCTGAATGGATTTGTATTGATGGTAATTTTATATTAGTTTGGGTATTACAAACATCACATGCCACTGCATCAATTCATTCCGGTCCTGATTCATTTCTCAACGATGGTCTCTTTCAAATATTTGTTGTTAAAGATGATGTTACACGGTCAGATTTAATTCAATTACTTATTGATTTCGATACTGGAAAACATGTTGATCATCCAAAAATTAAAAGATACTTTACTAAAGCATATAGATTAGTCCCTGATATTGATAGCAGTAATAATAATAATAATAATAATGGAATATACACCTTAGATGGTGAAGTTATTGATTATGGACCAATTCAAGGTACTATTGAAAAAGGGAAAGCTAAAACTCTTAAATTGTCTTTTGTATTGTAAATTTTTGGGTGTGGAATTAATACCCTAACTCAACCTTTTCCTGAAAAATAGAAAATCTACTTCAGTTGTTGCCTTCGGCATCCCGCTTGAAATGTCACTTGTTGATCCGAGTAGTGCAAGTGAACATGAAGTAGAGTTTGCTCCTCCGCCAAAAAAAGATAATAGAAACTTTTGCGTTAAACTATATGATGCTATAAATGCATCAATACCTGGACCAGTTAAAATTCCTAAAGAATACCAAGGATTAGATTACACATATGGTACTTTATTTTTTACATCATATTAATCTATTTTAATTTCTTAAATATAAAAATCCATATTTTATAGATGAATCAAAAATGGGTTATCGCGAGCCACCGTATTTTTTAAATCCATTTATTATGCCAAATTCTGCATTACCATTATCATATTTTAATTGTGGTATTGCAATATATATGTTATCCACCCCTGTTGCATATTACTTGATATACTATTTATCTGCGAGTTCTGCTCAATATAATGCATATTCTACATTAGTATCATTGCCGTGGAGTTTTAAATTTGCATTTGGTTTATTATCAGATGGTAATCCACTTAATGGATATCGTCGGAAAAGTTGGTTAGCAATAGGTTGGACGCTGTTTATACTTTTTAATTTTATATTAGCTTGTATAGGAACACCTAGTATTGCAGCTACAACAGCGCTCATGTTTTTAATGACTTGTTCTTACTTATTAGGTGATGTATGTTGTGATACAAGTTGTGTTGAAAGAGCAAGATACGAAACATCATTACAAAAAGGGTCACTGCAAACTTCTGGATATACAATAAGAGCATTTGGGTCAATTGTTGGTGCTATTTTAGGTGCAGTTTTGTATAATACATATGACTGGGGATGGGGTTTAACTATTGCTCAATTATTTTTACTAAGTGGTGTTATACCGTTATCATCATTGTTACCACTAATATACAATTTAGATGAACTAGAACCCAGCGCTAAACCTCCTTCATTTTTTGTAAACTGTCAAAATATATTTGATACATTAAAATTAAAAGCGGTGTGGAAACCAATGTCATTTGTTTTCATTTATTATATGTTTCAGGTACCAAATTCTGCATGGTCAAATTTTTTGGTATTAGGTTTAGGATTTAGTGACTTTGAATTAGGTATGATAACTGTTGCATCAGCGGCAATGTCCTGGATTGGTTTAATTGTATATAAACAATTCTTCTTTCAAAGTAGCTGGCGGGATATTTATATTTATACAACTATACTAGGTGCAATATTTTCATTTTTACAAATATTATTAATTTTGCGAGTTAATGTTTCAATGGGTATACCCGATGTAGCATTTGCATTAGGCGATTATGCAATAACAGCATTAATGTATGCAATTCAAGGTATGCCAGCAAGTATTATGTTTGTAATGTTATGTCCAGATGGTTCAGAAGGTGTTACGTATGCATTACTTACCACAATATCAAATTTAGCATATACTGTTGCGTCTGATATAGGATCTGCATGCACATATATTTGGGATGTATCTAATTCAACTCTTGAAGCTGGTGATTACTCTGGGATGCTAAAATTAACTATATTGACAAGTTTATTACAAATAGCACCTATATGTTTAGTATTTATATTACCTGATAGTAAAGATGAAGTTTATAATTTAATTAAAACTGGTGGTTCTAATTACAATGCCGGGCTTACATTGTTAATTGTTATTGTTTTATCACTACTTGTTACAATTATTGTTAATGTCGTACTTATATATGACAACTAGTTTAGATACAAATCATTATAATAAATATTGTATATTAAGTTTTGTTCAATTAATACATAAATTACATTAATAATGTTGCTTCTATAATAATTATTCAGAGTATCCATCGTTACTATTCATTCGAATAACAGCAAGAAATGCCGACTGTGGTACATTAACACTGCCCATTGCTTTCATTCGCTTTTTTCCTTTCGCTTGTTTCTGTAATAACTTCTTTTTTCTACTTATATCACCACCATAACATTTTGCAAGAACGTCTTTAAGAACTGCTGGTATTTGTGCAGATGCCACAGGTTTAACGCCTACACACGCTTGTATTGGAACTTTAAATTGTTGCCGAGGAATAAGTTCTTTTAATTTATTACAAACTGTTTTACCTATTTCATGCGCATCATCTTTATGTACTATGGTTGCTAAAGGTGGTGCGTCTTCACCATTTATACGTATATCTAATCTTACTAGCTTATCACTTCTGTAACCAATTTCATAAAATGACATTGATGCGTATCCTTTTGAGCGTGATTTTAGTTGATCAAAAAAGTCAGTTATAACTTCTGCTAATGGTAATTCGTAGATTAATGTTGATCTAGTAGGAGTTAAGTATTTCATTTCAATAAAAACGCCTCGTCTTGTTTGTCCTAAATCCATTAATGCTCCAGTATACTCTGTTGGAGTGATCATTTCAAGTCTTACATATGGTTCTTGTATTTCATCAAATGTGCTTGGATCTGGTAACTTTGCAGGTGTGTCAATAAATTGCTCAGTTTTACTATCATCACTATTTATTTTAATAGTCTTATAAACAACTGATGGCGCGGTAACTATTAAGTCCAAATCATATTCGCGCTCTAATCTCTCTTGGATAATATCCATATGAAGTAATCCGAGGAAACCACACCTAAAGCCAAACCCCATAGCAGTTGAAGTTTCAGGCATAAATGAAAATGCTGCATCATTTAATTTTAACTTTGCTATTGCATCTCTTAATTGTTCATAGTCATCAGAATCACTTGGATATAGCCCAGCAAATACCATTTGTTTAGCAGGCGAATATCCTGGTAATTCGTCCACCTCTTCATATTTATTTGCCAAAGTAATAGTATCACCAACTCTAGCATGATCAACTGCCTTAATCGCAGCAGACATAAATCCTACTTCACCAGCTCGTAATACATCAACTTTAACTTGTGATGGTGTCATAACACCAACTTCTAACACTTCATATTCTGTACCAGAATTCATAAATCTTATTTTATCACCTTTTTTTATTTCACCATCAACTACTCTAAAAAATACTACCACGCCTCTGTATGAATCGTAATAACTATCAAATATTAATGCTCTCAGTGGCTTTGTGATATCGCCAGTTGGTGATGGAAGGCGGTGTACGATAGATTCTAGTATCTCCTCAATACCTATACCAGTTTTAGCAGAACATTTAACAGCATTTGAGCAATCTAAACCTATTGTATTTTCGACTTCTTCTCTAACTTTATCTGGATCAGCAGCAGGTAAATCAATTTTATTTATGCACGGAATAATTTCTAAATTATTATCAAGAGCTAAATATACGTTTGCCATAGTTTGTGCCTCAACACCTTGTGATGCATCAACCACTAATAATGCACCTTCACATGCAGCTAGTGATCGAGATACCTCATAACCAAAATCAACATGACCAGGAGTGTCGATTAAATTTAGCAAATACAATTCACCATCTTTCGCTATATAGTTCATTCTAGCCGCTTGAAGTTTAATTGTTATGCCACGTTCTCTTTCAATATCTAAATTATCTAATAATTGTTCTTGCATATCTCTTACTTCAACAGTTTTAGTATACTCTAACAATCTATCCGCTAATGTACTTTTACCATGATCTTTTATTTAATAACGTTAATAAATATTCGCGGATGAATAAGTATAGTAATTAGATAGTACCTATGTGAGCAATTATAGAAAAATTTCTTATCTTTTTCGGATCATATTTAAAAAGTGATACGGCATTCTCATTAGAATTCATTTTAACTACTGCATTCCGCATATATGGTAGCTTGAATGCATTTCCTTCGACCCATAAAAGGTAAAAGAGGAAAACCAAGTACTGCATGGTGTCTGTACAGACTTGATGCTATGAAGTATGTCATATAACTTCGGGACCTGTTTTTACAGATTGTCTAAATCATAATAATGCACTATGATATGAGATAAAAAGGAAATAGAGATCATTTCATTAAATATTAAATGATTAGTAAAATATGTGGTATCAACTAGTGCGATCATTCAAAATTAATTTACAATATTCAATTAATACTAACATAACAGTTAAAAAAGTAATAGCCTATATAGTCATTTAACATTCCAACTTCAATATACAGCCTGTGCGTGTTATATACTATCAAAGTGTTGATGCTTTTTATAGTTCCGGGTCTCCATCCGATCGTGAGAACTAGTTCCGTAAAGGCTTAAAATTAAAAGGAAAAAGAATAATAATTTTTTGGTCGTTCAGCATGTCTGAAGTGTCCACGTCGTTCCAATTTCGATTGCAACAATGCATTATGAATAGTGTTGTTAGCGCAAATTCCAATCTAGCAGATCAATGGATAATATCCGAGCCTAATACGCAGACTTGTGTAAGTTGTGTAGAACCTGGTGGTTTATTGATTAAATGTTGTCATAATAATTGTAAAAATATATTTCATTTAGATTGTGCATTTCAAGATGGTTATTTTAAATTATTGTTTCATACAGTTAATTTTCAATGTGAATGTCAACAGCATTATAATCCACCATTATTTTGTTCATGCAAAAAACCATATGATTCTCAAAAAGCATATATTTGTTGCGAATCATGTAATGAATGGTATCACGCAGAATGCGCACAAGCAAGTGAGGAGGATCTTAAAGATGAAAATTTTCAATACGTTTGTATGAAATGTAAAAAAAGAAGCTCGTGGCATATTGAAGAAATTCGAGTAGTAAACAATGAGAAAGAGGCAACATCTTCTATTTATATACATGGAAATAAAGCAATTATGGAAATTTTACATTTATCTAATCATTGCCCTATTATTGAAGAAGTTTCAAATATAAATACTAAACCATTACAACTTTCAACAGTAGAAGATATTAACAATGCTATTGAGTCATTAAATCGTTGGCTAGATACTGAAAACAGTGACCTTGAAGGCATTCCACGTATGGACACTGAAAGCATAATAAAAGAATACTTAAACTATTTAAAAAATGGTCTAAGACGAATCATAGAATGGAAAGATGAGGCTAGTAATGTTATGAAACATATTGAATCAGTGATAGCAATAGATTTAACTTCAGAAGAAGCGGAAGAAACTTTAATACAACAAATACATGATGGAATTATTTTTCAGAGTGCAGTAGCTCATTTAGAAAAACTTAATAGTCTTACCACAAATATTAATGATAATTATTTTACTACTTATCGCCATCTTGTTACAATATTAGTAGAAACGAGGAAAGTAATAGTTTTTGTCCGACAAAAGAATGAAATACATACTGAAAATTGGTTAGATACACTTGAAAAGACTTTTTCGACTCTTATTACTAACTTAAGACGCTCTAAATCAAGCACTGAAGGATACAACACAGATACTATTTCAAGTATCTTGTTTACTGTTGTTCAGAAATTTGAATCTGCTATTCGTGAAACAAAACGATACTGTGAAAAGGTCAAGAATATAATGTATCATGGCCAATATTCCGATTTTGACGATTTTAAGCATTATGTTGAAGAAATTGTCCGCTACGAATACAATCCAGCAATTCTCAATGAAGCTAAAAATACAATAGATTTCTTAAATAAATTAGATATTGAAATTAATTTGTTTGTCGATCAACATCATTTTGAAAATGATTATGAAAAATATTTACATTTAAAAAATGAGTCAGATAAATATAAAAATATGTCAACTTCATCCATGAAAAAGCTGGAATACATTGTATATCGAGTGCAGATTCTAGACGAATGTAATAACATTCTAGAGAATAATAATAGAGTTCATTTAGATAAATTAACTGAATTGATAGTGAAGGCTAATAAATGGCCTTTTTGCTTAAATGGCATTGATTCATCGAGCCAATCATCAAATCTTAGTAGATGTTTAGATTTGAAAGTTAACGAAATTGTCAGTAAATTAGTTGATCAAAATAAAAATGTTGAAAAGTTGATAAATGAAATAAGTAACGAGTTAAATGCTTACAATTTGAAGAGTTTATTGCATGATAATGGCCATATTGCAAAGATTAAAGCGTATTTGGATAATTTTAAAAATTTATCGATTGAAACATCCGAGGAAAAATTACTAGAATATTTACTGACGTCAGTTAGTACATTCAAGAAGATTGATGCCGATTCACTAGACACCTCGCACAGTAAATTCTCTTACGAAGAACTAACAGGTCAAATGAATGAAATATCATCATTACTAAAAATTATTAATGTGAATGTTTCTGGATCTGGATCTTCTCGCATTAGTGTCTTGGTAAAGTTAGTGAATAATGCGAAATTAAAATTAGTGAACGATAAGAACAAGTTAGAAGCATACGAATACAATAATAAGTATACTTGGGATGAGTTGATATCTTTCCTTGACGAATGTAAGGTTGGAGCTGCAGGAACTTTAGAATCTTTTAATGAAATAATTGAGGCAGCCAAGCAGTCATGGACTGTGGATAATAGTACTAGTTTGGTAATTGATGAGTACAAACGAAAGTCTTCTGAAATCGAAGTTGAAATAAATAATAAAATTTCTTCTATTCAAGATGCGGATGAATTTGATGAAATAACTAGATTGTATAATTTGGTATTGAATCATCCAATTAAAAAGGACAAAGTGGAACAAGTGACCCAACGGTACGAAGTAATCAAACTGGTGAAATGTTGCAAAGATTTTTGCGCCAATAACAGTAATAATATTGACCTGGCAACGGGCAGACAACTGCGCGATTCTTTACTCTTTTACTATAAAAGTAATCTGGATACCATTGAGATGAATATTATTACGGGCATATTGAATGCATATTTGCTACAACAGCACAAGTTCGAATTGCGAGAAATGAACGAGATGATTAGTAAAAACGATTCTAAAAGGTTTAGCGTTGAGGAAGTTAAAAGCGTTTTGGCATTATGCAGCACTCCCGATTACACAGTTATAGCATCTGATATCAAGTCGTTAGACGATTATGGTGTATTACAAACTCATTACAATAATTTTAATGCCGATATTGATAAAAATCTCGGATTAATAAAAGAAATCGCCGAATTTGTAACCAGTTATGACAGTGCCATGACGACAAGAGACTCGGAATCAATCACCGCCAGAGTACACGAAACATACTTTTACCGTTCATTAAAATTTTCTGATATTACTAATTTACACGAAAAACTTGTAATTTGCCATCATAAATTTGCTAACAGCTCTATTTACTCGGAATCGTTTCAAAAAAAGGTGGATAAAAGTTTAAATTTGATGAAAAATTTAGTATTTTTGCACGATTATTTTTCAAAATTAATTGTTATTGAAGCAGCCGTTAACGACGATTTGTACCAACAAGAGTCTATAATTGACATCGATAAGCTAAACGCGTTAATAAATGATTGTAAAGCATACAAAGATAAGTCGCCAATGATTAGGGAAATATGCGAGAATATTCTAGAATATTTGAATGATCAAGCGAAACGATGGGACAGATATGCGATGGATATTATCCCCGGTACCTCCACAAGAAGCCAAACGAAAGAGTATAAACTTTTGTCATTTGATCAAGTGAAAACGTTAATGCTGAATCCTATTTCTCTTGCTGTTAGTACTAAAACAAGAAATTTTTTTCTTCAAAGACTAAAGAAAATAGACAAAGTTCAGAGTAAAATTATTAATTTTATGTTTGGTAAAACGTTTAAAACGTCCAATAAAGTAAATTCAAATTCAAATGTCGATTACAAGAGTGAGAGTGAAAGTGAAAGTGAAAGTGACAGCGATGATTACGATGATGAGGACAGAAAAAAGGATGATTATGATGAACCTTCAGAAATCTATCATGATGTACAAATATTGAACAAGGTTAATAACGAGTTAAAAGCGTCGCTATTAGAATCACCAACGTCATTTTTATTGGACTGGGCAATTAACGTTCTTGATTATATGAGTGGCATTCCTTTAACTACAAAATCAAAAATTTCGTTTGAAATTGCCCATGAAAAACAAGTCGCCGCATTGTCCTTGATCGAGTCCATACCTGATAATGTAGTTAACTTGCTCAAACAATTTGATTGTTTCGATGATAATTCATCAGAAGTTATGTCAACCAAAAATTTTAAACCCACAATACGGTACACATTACGGCGATCCTATGATTACTACACTTTTTTAAGCGAGCAATATCGCGTCATTGATGACTTACAAGTGACGGCGGAAAAGGTCTTAAAATCTTCATCAGATTCTGAGTCGCAAATGAACGTACTGAAGACTTTGCTATCTGATTTGAAAGCCGGATACGTCATTGGTAAAGAAGAATTACTTGGTAAAATTTACCGTTTTATTTATAAAAAAAATGATGGTAGTAGGAGTAAAGGAATCACCAAGTGGAAGGAGGATTATGAATTCAATTACGACGATTCGGAATCAGATAAATCTGATTATTTTAGTTCTGACAATGATGATGCGGCTGAAGATGAAGTCCACAAATCAAAAAAAATTAAAAAAAATGATCATGATACTGCAGTTAAGAAAAGTAAGAAGAGCACTTCTAGCAGTGTAGCAAGTGGCAACAATAAACATTCCGTAACAAAAGAAATGGTCAAAAAGGCAGATACTGCAAGTGTCAGTGTAAAAAAAAATAAAGGTCCTACATTAAATATAAGATGTATTCATTGTCAACAAAATTTTGCTGGTACCGCCAATACATTATATTGCTCCTTTAAGTGCGCAAAACAAGGATCTGATAGTGTATTAAATAACTTATTGTCTTTTAAGAAGCAACTTTGTTCAGGTTGGCTAGAAAGTGTCAGTAGTAATCCGTCGAATCAAACAGAAAATAGTGCACAGAAACGTAAATATGATAAAGATATTGATGCATTTAATATGGACATTGTCGATCTTGAAACATCTAATTTTAATGTGACGAATAGTATCGTGAAACTCGGGCTAGTCTTTAAACCTATTCCGAGCAGCTCCGAGACATCACAATTAAGCACTTTACTGAAGCAGTCAAAGCTAAACATAACGAATGGCTCGGATAAATTCAAATCAGGCGATTTTGATAAAAAAACTAAAAAAACTGATGACATGCTTTCATGGCTCATGACATCATTGCCAAGTAAGGCAGTAGAAAGTGTTTTAAAAAATGATAACGAAAAAGAAACCAGAAAAAAAGTTAGATTACAATTAGAATTTATTTTTCACAAGTCTTTATTTCCGCAGTTCGAAGCATCGGGAGTAGCAGGTGCCAGTGTTTTGATTGCTTATGAACTAGAAGATGCAATGTTTAAAAAATTTAATGGTGTTAATCAAGCATACGGCGATAAATCACGAATGCTTATCCGAAATTTACCACAAAAACATAATAATTTATTGGTAAGAGTGAACCGCAGTAATGTTATTATTATTTACTATGTCGATGATGGTATAAATGATATAATGAGCCTGAATTTACTAGGTTTCTAGTATATTTATTGGAGATATTACTTAAATCCCTGAGACATAACAGCATTATTTTCATTATTGATGCTATATATTTACACTTTTTATTATTCTAGGTTTTACGTCTAGCAAAGAAAGAGCGTACAGTTGAATACTTGCTGGACCTTTCTCCAGATGATCTAGCAGATCCATCAACAAGGAGCGAGAGAATTAAAGGAATTAGTGAGTCATTAGCTGGTACTAATGTTATTGCAAGCACATATGAGAGTCTATTGGACAAAACGAAGGCTGGAATGTCTGGTAATGATGATTGGAGAGATAATAAAGATTGGCGAGATAAACAAAGTACAACTAGGACAACAGAGCATAATAAAGAGTCAAAAACACAAGAAGATAATGCAATGGATACTGTTGAAGGTGAAGTCATTATGGATGATTCATCTCATCTTACTGATGAAGTGTATGTTCCCAGTGATGATATGGTAGACAGCACGTTACCTTCAAGTCCTAGCAAAAGTACGAATCGTAGTAAACGTCCTTTAAATGTCGATGCTGGAACTCGCATGTTGAATAATAATAAGAAAAGTAAAATCGAAGAAACTGGCACCGTCGTTAGCATTGTTAATGCATCTCCCAAAGCAATAAAGTCTAAAACGTCAAATATTTTTGACATTTTACGCACTAGTGTCAATAGCAGTGCTGATAACAGTAATAGTAGTGAAAATTTAGCTAGAGACAGCTATCGTATCTATTTCCCTTGCATAAATACGGAGAAATGCGATGAGTATGTAGTACAAAGACCAGAAAACAAAAAACAGAATATTAAATTTTACTACATGAAATTTACTGCATTTTTTGAAATTTTTAATACGTCTGTAATTGATGATCTTGAAGAGCGAAATGTAAAGCAATTAAATAACAGTCGTACTAAATTTGTCCAAGGCCTCATAGCGCCATCATTAAAAATCTCTGGTTTGGGAAAGATGGATGATATAAATACATTTTTACTTGCTAAAAGTAAAAATAATTATATTGTTCCGTTATACGTGTCGGTGTCAGATGATTGTATTGATGCGTATAATTTATTCTGCACAGAATTTGCAAAAGCGAATAATGAAAGAGCAGCTATATGCACACCTAACAATAAAACTACAAGTCCTGATAGAGGATTTTATTTAGTACCACCAGCGTTAAAAAGTCGTATTCCATTTTTAGTGAATGTACCTGAACCAACAGACTTAGGCGGAAACTTACTTTATGGTATTGCATATTTCAAGGACGAAGGGCCAAAGGATTGTTCGAGTTTATCATATGAAGAAACAATGCGTGTAATTACAGCAAGTAGATTGAAGTCAACAATAGTAGAGGATGTTATTAAAAGCTTTACAAATGATATGACTGCAGAAATATTGCAAAGTAAAATCCCAGCCTTAATTCATTCCGTTAAAACATCTTCATCTACTGTGAGGGATCAAATCGATAAAGTTGCGAAGTATTGCGCTAGACAAACTGATCCACGAAAATTTTTAACACATGACTTACGTAACCAAGAAAATGCTTATGAAATTATGCCTTTTATTTTTGAGGGCGAATCGGGATTCAACGAATTTATTGAAGCATTTGAAAAGTATCAAGCACTATAATATCACCAGGTAATTTGGCGTCGTTAATATGTGACAGGGTGCACCAACCAGCTGAAGCGATAAATTTCGGATACATATTTTGACCATTTACTACATTATAATAACAATGAAGGATAATTTATCTGTATCTCATAACACTATTGTACATTTTATTTTTTCATAGAAATTAGCTCATTATACATATTATTTCTATAATTGAAAGCTACATCAGAATTAATTTCGATTAAATATGATGGTATAGCACCACCATCAGTTTGAATGATCTCATCAGCGGAACTCTCATTTAATAATTGTTTAGCTAGGTAAACAGCAAATAGTATAGTATATATACCACAATCATATCCATTACTTTGCTGAGGAACAAATTGAACTGGCATAACTTTACATTTTTTATTTAACAATGTACTAAATGAATCAGTAGTTAGACTTGCTGCATTCAAGTTATTTTGATTATACGAGTCGAGATGATAACATACACCAGTAACTGTAGAAACAAGAAGCAATGACCAATGAGTTGCACTGCTTATGTCTAATAATGAATTACAATTATTTATTGGTGCAAGAATCCACTTTTTTTTATTAATTTCTAAACCATTTGCAAACGATTCATATTCTTCGTCGAATAACTGAAACCTTAAACAACTTATGGCACTTGGGTCCAATAATATTATATTCTCCATTTTTTCTACGCTAAAGGTGTTCTCTAATTCCTGTTCCAACTTTTTTAAACAATAGTTAATACAACTACCATTTAGCCAATTGGGACTTTTGAAAAGCAATGCATCTGCCAAATACATATCCGCATCACGAAAGGAATCCAGTAATTGTGACATTTCAGAAACTTAGTCAAAAAAGTGGTTCACTCAGATAGTTTCTACGTTGGTTCCAAATTCGTTCCTTAAAGAAGGTTTCTTTTAGATAGGGATTACGAACTGTTGGGGTATGAAATTACAAATATTCGTTTTATTTACAACTAATCAACAAATGAACAAATTCCAATTAACATTCTACTGTCTTCGTAAAATCTTAGACCTTATTTGGTTATAAACAATCAAGCTGAACTGCTTACATAAGCACCGTTTCGGCACTAGTAAATTTAGCAAGTACATAAAAAGATTTAACGGCTTTATAATTGTCATTTTCCTGAAGATTAGCCTGATTCAATTAAACTTCATTTACTTTGTATCCGGCAAAGTAAGTAGGCGGAACTCGGGTTTTAGTTAGATTTTTACAGATAATCTGTCTGTGTGTGCTGTTACCGCGAGTTTTCGCTGGTGAACAGGATCTCCGAGCCCAATCAGACCACTCTGTCGTATCTACTCTGGATACTGAAATAAAATGATATCTTCATTTTTTAGTGGTCGGCTGTCATCGTCAAATGTTGATGATAATCGTTTTAATGATGTTAATTTATGGCCACAGATACTGCAAAATAATGAAGCATTGTTTTCAGCTGAAGAAAAGAAAACGATTGCATCTTTATTGCGTGATGGACAGCACCATTTATTTGATAATTGGGATGAATTAGGTATAAACGATGATAGGAAACACTTTCTGTTAGGTCAAATTACTATGTTTAATCAAGAATTACCGGGAGGATTATCATCATATATATCTAGGGCTAAAAAGTTATTACTTAGTTCAAAAAATGATGAAAATCCTTTGAAAGGATGGAAACCTGAAGTACCTAAAGGAATTCAAGTAAGTCCATTCGATGAAGAATATTTAAAGTATGAGCAATTAGGCCTTGATCGGTTAGCATTATGTGGCTTTGTACTAGTTGCTGGTGGCTTAGGCGAACGATTGGGATATAGTGGTATAAAAGTTGAACTACCAGTGGAAATGGTTACGCGAACAACATACTTAGAATTATACTGCAAACAGATTGTAGCAATTCAAACTTTATGTCAAAACAAACATAGACAAGAAAATAATAATATTGTTGTTGAAAATGATCAAACTGATGATAATGGTACTCCAGTATCATCACCATCGCCATCCATTAAAGCAGAAAAAGAGTTAAAATTTGATGAAATATATCCACAATCCATTACAACAAAAAATTCTAGTAGTGCTACTGGTAATCCACTACTTCATGATTTATCATTAATACCATTAGTTATAATGGTATCCGATGATACAGAAGATCAAACTATCGAATTACTAGAACAAAATAATTATTTTGGTTTAAAGAAACCACAAGTTACTATATTGAAGCAACAAAAAGTTCCTGCTTTAATAGACGTTCATGCTCATCTAGCATTAGTTGAAGGCGATCCTTATAAAATAGATGCTAAGCCACACGGACACGGCGATATTCATTCTCTAATGCATATATCTGGTACCGCAAAACGTTGGTACAAAGCGGGGGTAGAATGGGTTGTATTTTTTCAAGATACGAATGGTTTAGCATTTAATGCATTATCCACAATGTTAGGAGTATCTATTAAGCATAATTTAGATGTTAATACTTTAACCGTTCCAAGAAAAGCTAAGCAATCGATGGGTGCAATTACTCAATTAGTTCAAACAGAGTCTTTTCTTGGTAGTGGTAAAACTATGACGATAAATATTGAATATAATCAATTAGATCCACTATTAAGAGCCTCAGGGCAATATCCTAACGGCGACGTAAATGACCCCGTCACCAATCTATCCCCATTTCCTGGAAATACCAATCAATTGTTATTTGCGATGGAAAGCTATTTTTTACATTTAGAACATTCTGGTGGTAGTATGCCAGAATTTGTCAATCCAAAATACGCAGATGGAAATAAAAATGTATTTAAGAAACCAACCAGATTAGAATGTATGATGCAAGATTACCCAAAAATATTAAAATCTAGTTCTAAAGTTGGATTTACATTACTTCCTTCTTGGTTTTGTTATTCTCCATGCAAAAATAATAGTAATGATGCGGTAGTTGCTGCTGCAATAGGTATACCTCCATCTTGCGCATACACTGCTGAAACTGATCAATATAATTGTCATGCCCAAATTTTGAGATTAATAGGTGTACAATGTCCTTCTGCACCACCTAAATCGTATTTAAACATTACCTGCATTCCAGGACCTCAAATCGTCTTGTTGCCATCATTTGGAATATTTCCTAGTATTTTAAAGTCTAAGTTTATCCATCCCGAAAGAGTTGAGATAACTCCAAGATCGACGTTAGTCATTGAAGGCGATGTTGAAATTCACAGTTTAAGATTAGATGGAGCACTTCAATTAATCGCAGTACCTGGTACAAAACTTATTGTTAAGGCTGGTGATAATGATGATTTATGTGCACCTAGTAAACAAACTTATAGTTCAAAAATTATAAGTAATGCTGGATACGTATACAAGGAAATAGACGTAAGTAGGAAAGCCGTAATAGATCATCAAAGAGTACAAACAAATAAAAATAAAGATAAATTTTTATTAAATGAAATTGATTTTATACGTGGTTACGTACTTGAAAAAGTTGCCATACAGGTTATTTCTACTGAAGATGGACCTAAGCCCCCAAATATTATTGACAACTTGTTTACGAATAGCAATTCTAATGCGAGCAATGATATTATATCACCACTTGCAGTGAATTCTAATAGTGCTTCAAGTCCACCCCGAAGAGCATCACTAGGTGGCAATAATAATGTTAACAATAGTCGTAGGTCTGTGAGTATACCCACCTTTACCCTACCAGATAGACGAGTTGATTATGTATGGACTGGCACAAAATTGTTGTTAAAAGATGCATACGATGCTTTAGGTGAGGATGAATTGCCGCATGATGACACCAACGAGATAAATAATGATTGTTATTGTTCATTTTTAAATTTTTGTTACAAGAAGTAAATATACTATAATTGATCACTTTGTATTAAATTAATAACTTGATTATATGCATCTTTAACTTGTCGCTCAACTAATTTTAATGACGTATCGTCTTCTATACTACCTCTGATAGTAATAGAAAATTCAGTACCACCACTATTGATACCATTAGCTGTCGTAGGAAAACAGGCATATGCATTAGAGACAACTTCTCCCACTTGACGCGATGTGGACCAACCATCGCCAAATTTACTAAATATTCTCCAATTACCATGAGAAATTTCGTCAATTTTATTTAAATCTAATGATGATTGAAGAAATATAGAAATATCAGCGGACATTCCTCCCCACATTTGGTTAGGGAAAAGTGCAGTATTATCACTAGCACCATACAATATAGATTTAACATCGTCTACTTTTAGTCCCGGAAATTTCATTTCATCTGGTATATCACTATGTAAAACAATCCGTCGTAATAATTCAACTTCTGTCAATGCAGAAATTGAGTTGTCATAAGTATGTAGCCATTCATCTTTGTCTAGTGTACATAATTTGTCATTTTCAGCTATAATAAGCTGAAGGTCTGAAGGACTAGCTTCACCATAATTACCACCGAGTGATTGTGGATTCTCATTATTTAATTGCATACCCAACCAATCACTATTGATAAGATTATTCAAATTACTTCTCCAACCGATATCATGAAAAAAAGAACTTAATGAATTCGATGTATACCCAGCTGTTGCGTCATAAGTACACACCACTGATGCCAAATCTCCCAATGGCACATTATTATATTTATTTGAAACAACATTATTAATTAAACTATATGCATCATCGCAATAAGTTTCATTTGTAAGATGACGACCAGCATTAGCCATGGCAAATATTTTTGAAGATGACCAGGTTTCATAAGCATCATACAAACTATTTTCACCATTGCAGTAGTACTTATTCATTAGATATACTTCATTGTTAGATTTTACTAACCTTTTGGTCAATACTAAACAAATATTAGCAGTTGAATTTATTAATGATGGTAAAGTAGTAGTATCAACTGCGATATCTCGCAATAAAGGTGTATCAACAATATATCCATTATTGCTTAATTCAGTTATAATTTCGGCTGTTTCGATAAAAGATATAGGACATTTCCAGTTTCTGTCAAACGACGATGGAAATAATTTATCACAACTACCGTCAACTAAGTACTCATAATCTCCACCACACCAATGATCATAATAGTACTGGCTCTCCGACGATAGTACCAATCGGCTGAAATAAATAAGTAACAAGAAAATAAACGACATTATTTCCTTTTCACTTCGTTATTTCAGATCAATTATTTCTGGATTGCCTAACCACACGTTCTTTTATGAAGTAACAAAGTGTCTCGTTGTGATAAAACAATATGTAGGTACCTGATATTACCTATTGCAAAAAACATTTGGCAAAAAGGGCCGCCATGACATCAAATGCTGTACTCCAGACTAATTGCAATGCTATACAGCAACTAATGGTACACGAAATCGATGCAATTTTGCTAATCATTATTAAAATCACCTTGTAAAAAATCAATAATAAAATCTCATCACTTCAATTTTAATTTACCTATCTCAACATCTACTTTGTTAAATATTGCAAGCATCCATTTAGCCTTTTTTTCTATCTACACTATGAACTATTGAATATGTCTATTTATGATTATAGTTCTAACATTGCATTAAATGTTAGGGTTTTTATTTTGTTCGTATGAATTTAATTCAATATCTCCAAGGTTGGCTCACTTTCACTACTCGACAAGTGTGACAACTTCAATATGGGAAACTTTTTAGAATCGCCCAAGAGGGAGAAGGATTCGCATGAGTGTGAGTTAAATGGATATCAAATCGGAGTATCTGGAATGCAAGGATGGCGTTTAGAAATGGAAGATGCGCATCTATCTAAAGCTATGCCAGATAAACCCGACCATACTTTTCTTGCTGTTTTTGATGGGTAATTAATTATTCTATTATCAATATTAATTTATTCTTACTCATTACTTATTATGCAATTTTAGACATGGTGGTGCAGGTGCAGCTATATATGCGGAGAAAAATTTTATTGATTGTATACAAAAAACAAGCGAATGGAAAGCATATTTGACAGACAATGACATTAATACACTCACTAAGGCTTTAGAAAAAGCCTTTATTACTATTGATGCAGAAATGCGTGAATATCAGGAATCCGGTGACAGTGACAGATCAGGATGTACATCTGTCACATGTATGATAACACCTACTCATATTATATGTGCTAATGCTGGCGATTCTAGGTGTGTCTTTGGTAGAAATCCATCCATAACTATTGCAATGTCTGATGATCATAAACCATACAACGAGGGTGAAAAGAGACGAATTGAAAATGCTGGTGGCTCAGTTCAATTTAAAAGAGTAGATGGCGATCTTGCCGTGTCCAGAGCATTAGGTGATTTCCAATACAAACGTAAAGATCAAATACCCAGTGAACAAAAAGTGTGCTGTGTACCAGATTTTAGAATTGAGGAAAGAACAGCTGAAGATGATATCTTATTATTAGCTTGTGATGGTTTATGGGACGTAATGAGTAATGAAGACGCAACAGCAAAAATACGAGAGCTTTATGCATCTGGAGAAGAAAAAGCTGTTTTGATTGCCGAAGAAATGCTTGATTGTGCTCTAGATAAAGGTTCAAGAGATAATATAAGTGCAATTGTTGTAAAATTTCAAGGTGCAAAAGTTGGACCAACAAGTAATGGTGGAGTCAATGGTATTCGTGAAGCACGATTAAAGCTTCAGCAAGCACAAAATTCAAACCCAACAGATTATGTCTCTAGTGATGCTGCCGAAAAGCCAGTAATTTAGAACAAATATAATAAATACATTATACATAGCGAGTTAAAATCAACCTTAATTTCATATTCAAGTGTTACCACAGTGCTTATACCACCGACATAATACACTTTTTTTATTATAGTAGAACAGTGTATATATTATCATTTCTTCTTTGTTCCTTTTCAATTTTCATTATTTGTTAAAATTACAATATATATAATATATTTCTTGAAAATAACTCTTTATAATTCACTATTATTTGCATGCATTTTCCATATTCCTAAATCATATGCTAGCTTAACGCACAACATATCTCTAGCCATGACTATTGCGGTTTTAATTACATCAAATTTTGTTTGAATTAACTTCGACCCTTCAATTTCTTGCCATATAACGCTAATTTCTATCATCGGAATTTTATATTTCTCCGCAACAAAAAATAATTCTACATCGAATGCCCATCGTTCTAAATGCAATTCTCGAAATAATATTCTCGCAGTATTTCTTGTAAATAATTTAAAACCACATTGTGTATCTTTAATCGTTTTTGTACATAGTATTGATACTAATATATGAAATCCATGCATCAATATTGTGCGGTAAAATGCTCTCGATGCTTTTGATTTCTCTTCTAAATGAGCTCTGCTTCCAACAGCAATACCAATTTTACCATATTTTTCATGATTAAATTCAATAGTTTTAATTTTACTGTATAATTTTTCTAAATCACTTATTTCGGTAGCACCATCAGCATCCACCATTAATATATATTTACCTTTTGATCGTAATACACCTGCTTTGATTGCCCCACCTTTCCCATGATTTTTATCTAATTTTATTACTCGAAAATTATTTATGCTATATATATTATTTTTATCATTGCTTTGACAAAAATTTTTCCATGTTTCTAACGATATCTTAATTGTTTCATCAGAACTTCCATCATCAACAACGATAATTTCAAAGTTTATATTAATTTTTTTACACCATTTATGTAAATACTGTAGCGTTGAATTTAACATTACTGGGATACGTTTTTCTTCATTATATGCTGGTATTACTAATGATATATCAACTGACTCATCATCTATCGCAACCTCACGAGAAATATTCGTATTTATAGTATTAATTTCATTTGCATTGTATGAATTGTGTTGATTACTTGCAAATACGGGGGAAAATATCCACATAACTAATAATGAAATAATTCCCACCATTAATGAAATCAAAACTTCACGTCGATCGAGCAACATCGTCAAATATACGACCGTCATTTGCAATAAACCCGTGAAGGGAAACTAATCGATGCTCTCGAGCACTGGCAGCAAACGAATATCGCACTGCGGAATTGAAGTACGCTATCGATGAGTAACCAGTTCGTCAACAACAACTTGACCTTACTTGACTTTTTATTTGTGATTTTTATCACCGGAACCACCTACTTCTAGTAGAAAGTCTTATACTTCAATCGGAATATATAAGTTTGTATCATTAAAATCGAGGATTAATACAAGTAGTGTATACTACCACTTACATTATTCTGAATATACTTAACGAGTTATTAAACCTAACTTAATAATGTAATGAGAGAAAATTATACAGTAATTTCTAATGTAGGACTATATCTTAGACTATCGTGTCGAATATCAATCAGTGACAACTACCATATATTCGATATAATCTAATTTTATAAAATCATAAACGGCAATTTTCAAAACCGGAAAACGAAAAAATTAGTCACAAAGTTATTTGCTATTCTGCAGAATAGACAGAGTGCTCGGAGATATGGCCCAGTCCACTATTAATCCGTTGTATGAGATAATAATTTGGTTTTGGGATAAAATCACAGCACTCACTTATGCTGATATTGTAAACTTGCCAACTAAATACAGTACTCACTACCTTAAGTAAACTTTTAGTTCGATTTATTCATACTTATATTGATATTATCATTAGGTAAATGGTGGTATGAACTGTACAAAGAAGATCCCCAGCATATATTAATTGAAACTGCATTAGTTTGCTTCATTATTTGGTTATTATTTATTCGTCGAACAGTAGATCCAAAAAAAGGTAAAATAAATGAAAAATTAACATCTAAAGAGATTGATTGGTTAATTGATTCGTGGCAACCTGAACCTTTAGTACCAGTAGAATTAGATGATAAAGCAAAAGCTATTGTTGATGGTATGCTTATAGTAGAAAGTATTGACGGAAATTACATCAACGTTAAAGGTATGAGTAAAAAGTTGTTAAATTTAATGTCATATGATTTTTTGGGATTAAGTCAAAATAAAGATGTAAAAGAAGAGACGATCAATGCATTAAGTAAATATGGTTGTGGTAGTTGCGGTCCTCGAGGATTCTATGGAACAATAGATCAACATTTAAGAATTGAGAAAGATGTAGCTACATTTATGGGTACGCCGGAAGCAATTGCATATTCTGATGGCGCATCAGCAGTCTCATCAACAATTCCTGCATTTGCTAGAAATGGCGATTTACTGATTGTTGATGAAGCATGTTCTGAAGCTATTATTACTGGATGTGTTTTATCTCGTAGTAAAGTTGAATATTTTAAACACAATGATATGGAAGATCTTGAAAAATATTTAAAAAAAATTAGAGATGATGATGTACGTTTAAAGCGAGATGCAACTCAACAACGACGTTTTATTGTTACAGAAGGTGTATTTCGCAGCATGGGTGATATTTGTCTTCTACCTAAAATAATTGAACTAAAAAAAGAATATTGCTACCGTGTAATAGTTGATGAATCTATTTCATTTGGTACTTTAGGCAAAACTGGCAGAGGTGTGACAGAGCATTACGGTGTACCTATGAGCGATGTAGAAATTACAGTTGTTGCCATGGATACTGCATTAGCATCAGTTGGTGGTTTATGTATTGGTACAAGAGAAGTTGTTGATCATCAACGTTTATCTGGTGCAGGTTATTGTTTCTCTGCATCCGCTGCACCATTTTTATCTGCAGCTGCCGCAGTTTCATTAAAAGTTATGCAAGATAATTCAAGTTTGGTACAAAGTTTACAACGTAACTCAAAACGTTTGTATGACGGATTGACAAAATGTTCTCATTTATCGGTATTATCAGATGAACCTACAGCAGTTATTCAACTTGTGTTAAACCCACCTTTAGCATCTAAAGAAGCGGAAGATTTAAAAATCTTAAAAATTGCAAAACTATGTCAAGAAAAAGGTCTTGGTGTTGTTGCATCCACATTTTCTATTATAAGTGGTGGTTCAGTGCTACGTCCATCAATTCGTGTTTGTAGTTCTGCTACCCTTACAACAAATCAAATTGATGAAGCTATAAAAATTTTAGCCTCATCTTTTGCAATGAAGTAAATTTAGCTATAGAACTTGAAAATATTCGTCGTGTAAATAATTAGCTTGTTAATAAGTGTCTATTTGTGTTTCCAGCTACTCGATTTAGCACATAGAAGTTATAGTGACTAACTATTATAATTAATATCCATGTCGCTACACCATGGGACTCCTAGTC
>JACCDO012231543.1_pt1 | contig 23422 bp, 16 predicted proteins | sample 7446101 | NCBI WGS metagenome assembly JACCDO01 (sample SAMN15323440, study PRJNA562643) | freshwater metagenome | isolation source: river surface water | place: USA:Blue River Watershed | collected 2017-08-16
CAAACGATTCTGAACGCTTTGTTGCAATGCGCGTACAACTTCCGAATCGTCTGCTGCATTAACACGTGCATTGGCCAATATTTTATCTGCTCCTTCGAAGTTACCACTTAGCTGCAATAACAAAGATCTCTCGCGATCAATCAAACCAGCAAGAGCGGATTTCGAGCCCATTGCACCGGACACCACTTCATGTATTCTCTGCATAGCAGGCAATGCTTGTTGAAATTTACCACGTGAAATATCTGCTTGTGCGGCTGAGTACTCAGGGAAAGCCCGTAGCTGCTCACGCAAAGCTGATATTGATGCAGATGGCGAGGATAATGACGACATTGACGCAGCTCTCAGCTGTGTTATGCATTTGATTCCATGGTTCGCAAGTGCGATTTTTCTAAGCAATATACTAATATACATAGGATCTGTATGTCTTATTGGTAATTTGTGGATTCAAATACATCTAAAGAAGAGCCAGAATGTAGGATGAATGTGTTTTTGAAAGGTTCAAAGGTCGTAAGCTTTTTAATTAAATGTATACATTAAATATATCTTTAATTGAGCTTCAAATTGGTATATAAAGTATTAACTAATATTTATACGAAAATATCACTTCAAATCTTCGAAAATTTTACGCATACAGTATGATACTGCACCATTTGAAGTTAGAAGCTTCTGGGCTGCTGTTGTTTTGTTCAAACTTTTTACAGCGCTCTCTTTTATAATACTGCTATTTATGAATTCATATTTATATTTGATAAAAGAATAACAATGTGCATCACAGTGACCAAAGATGAAATGAGAGGTGCATGTTTCGCCGGTGTGAGGACCCATGTCAGTGCGTCAGCTGCTCTCTACGCGCGCCTCCCCAGTTCTTTCGATGCACTATTGCTCTGATTCACTAGAAAGTGCTGCTTGGCCTCCCTCAAGCGCTGGAGCCACTCACGACAGCTTATGATTCTGTTTCCGCAAATAAGTCCTCAACATATCGCCCAAGCGCTGCATTGCAGTATCGATCTCCGCATGTGAAGCGACACTGAATGCTGCACGCACATACTGCGTCTTTGGTGCACCGGGGAAGAATGCAGATCCTGGCACAAGAAGCACCTTCTTCTCCACTGCCTCTGTCATGATTAGCTGCGTACTGTCGGTTACCCCCAACAATTTCATCCATACGAACATTCCTGCTGTTGGACGCTTATATTCTGCTAACGGCTTGCCGTCATCGCCCCTCAGATGCTTTGCTGCCGCTTCAAAGAAAACATCGCACTGCTTTAGATAGAATGCATTGTTTTTGCGCAGATGGGACTCCCATGCAGGGTAAACCCGATTGGCCGCACCGTTCGGCATGTCGTCACCTACGCCCCAGTGTCTTAAAACTTGTAATACTGCGTATTGAGACAAGCCAGAAGTGTGCATAATTGTAGCCTGGTTGTGCAAGTCCATTCGCTCTACAAGCGCCTTAGGTCCAGTGACGCAGCCGATACGCACGCCGGCAGAAACGATTTTGCTGAAACTGTCAGTACGTAACACTCGTCCATCCACATCCATGGATAGGAAGCTCGGGGTACGTGTCTCAGCATATTGCATGTAGTAGTAGGGGTCGTCCTCTACTATTAATAGTTCGTGCTCTTGGGCCAAAGCATATACTTCTCGTTTACGTTCCAAATTCATGCTAGCCCCTGTTGGGTTCGCGCCTGTGGGAATGGTGTATAGAACGCGCGGCTTGCGGCCATCATGTGTTACGTCCCATCCCTCAAGAACCTGACGTAAAGATGCTGGGTTGAGACCCAACTCATCAGTTGGAACGCCGACAAGTTTACACCCCTTAGCCTCCAGAGCAGCCAACGTGCCACTGTATGTCGGAGCCTCGATAAGCAAAGAATCTTGCTCAGATACGAGCATGTCAAATATCTTTGCCAGTCCATCTTGAGACCCGGGAACGACTGAAATGCTTATACCCCCTTCGTATTCTGGTGGATTGTGTTCCACTATCTGCATTGTTCTTAAGCGCTTGACCAACTCCGGAAGTCCTGGTGTTGGACTATACTGCAATGCTGCATTCAACTCTGATGGAACACTTTCCATAACTGTACCATCATCCAGAGTAAAAGACATTTTCTTTATTGGAAATAAGTTTGCATTAGGCATACCACCACCCAGAGATATCATTCCAGGTAAGGCAACTAGAGGCTGCAGTGCCCTAATAGCGCTCGGCTTTCTACGAGCCGATTCTGGAGTTAAATATGATGCATATTGCATAGCTCGCTTCAGAGTGCCCTTGGGCAATCTCATTCTTTCCCTTTCCTCTATCTAAAAGGGGTTCACCGCCTTGTCAAAATTCACAAAGGGTCCCACGGATCAGTTTTTAGTACTTCTGCGGATTGACGGATACTGGTTCGATTCGATATTTCAGAGGTGAGTGATTGGAGTTTTTCTTCATTTTTCATTGAAAATGACCCAAAATCCACACAAAATTCATGCCGCTTCATGTAAAATGAGCGGTCATGTTAGCTACAGTGCCCAGCAGTTAGCTTTCTATGGTATGATTGATCGAAGAATCAATAAGCGAGCAGCAGCTATTAATGCGGGACTTATAGTGCCAGTCCAGGCTCGCAACCCATTACGTGCTGAGAAAACGCCTCGTAAACCAGAAGATGGCTGCTTTGATTACTCTATTCCCGAAGGCAGAAAAGATTTAAAGGATTGGCATAAATGGGATTATCCAGAAGTGGATTTCGGCATTATGGGAAAGTTTGCTAGCCAAAAGGAGGTCTATAGTAACTATATTGGAACTCTAGAAGATTACAAGAGTAATGTTGCCAAAGCCAATGAAGAACGAGCCAGGGCTGCGCAAGAAGCAGAAGAAGAAAAGCGCCGTACACTTGAAGACAGGTCCCAATATTCGTCTAGGACACAGCAAAGCACAGCCCGTGAGAGTGAAGCATCGCAGCGGACATCTAGACCAGCAGAATCTGCACTGGAAGGGCATGCGATTAAAACGTTTAAAGTCTTGGGAGGACCTCATCCGGAAATATTGGAGAACTGGCGAGCAAAGCGTGCCGCTGAATTTATAAAGAAGCTTCATAATCCTCTTGATCCTCCCCCTAAGAAGGCAGTAGAACATCCCCGACCCATGCTCCCTTCCGGCGCGTTTCATGAAGAAGGTTTCGATTACGGAGACACGAAATCACCACAGAAAGCAAAGGGAAAGCGCCCTAAAGTTCTGGGCGGACTTGTATCTCACGCAAAGGTAAAAGATATCAACTCCATGAAAGCGAGTTTGGCGGACCTGATGTCAGCGCTAGACTCTACCGAGCAGGAGCTAGAGAGACAGAAGTTAGCCCTGGCACTCAACACTCGCAAGAAAGCCGGCTATGAGGGCCCTGCTTCTGGAAGAGCGAAAGGCAGCAGAGCTGGCTCGGCATCAAATCTTATGCGATCGCCTTGATCGCCGTTAATTAGTTGCGTGTTTGTGGAAAGTGTGAAAGTCGTCGAACGGATTGATGTCAGTACAGGCTGGCAGTTACCATAGGAGTAAAAATGTTAGCTGCAGTATCTTACATGTAATGTAAATGTACAATAAAGTCAAGATATTCTATGTTAATGTAGTTTGAAGAAACCATACGTCCGGCTCAAACGCAGTCAGAGTGCATCTCCAGGTGCTTTAAAAGAATTAAGACCTCTTTAATCTCCGGTTTTTGTTCTTATTGGGATTGTGCCTTTTCCGCTTTGAAGGTGTCTCTTTGTCAACCTTGTCTCCGTCCTTCTCCTCTGTTTCCAAAGCCGATTCTCCGCTGTCGAGGGGCTCTTTTGGGGCGTCGACAGGCGCTACTACTGCCGACATTGTGTGTTTTCCTTTATTAACTTCCACTGCTGCTAAAATCGACTTGCGACTAGCCACAGGTAAGCCCATGAAGCTATAGTCTTTATACAAGAACGCTGCGGTGTTTTCAGCTGGGAGGTAGTGCATGCGTCCACACTGACCCAGTTCGCCGGTGGCAACGCCAGTAATTGAAGCTGTGCTTGATGTTATGTCAGTGTTTGCTGAAGAAGTTCCACTCTGTTTGGTGTATTTACAAATGGTTGAGCACTTGTTACCAGATAAAAATGCGAATTTCAACCATTGACGGCAAATTTGTTTGCTTAAAACGAAGACCATATCTCTTTCGCCAGTAGAGCTAGAATTGCTTTTTTTTGTGATTAAGTCACTCTCCTCCGCGCTATTTCTTTTCCGTTTGCCAGCGCCTGATTCAGGAGAAGTTAAAGCGTGAGAAGCAGCTGCGACTGAGTGAACAGGTGCTGGAGATTTGCTTTTAAAAAGCGCAAGAGCGCGCGGTTGCTTGAAAGCACCCCCGCCTCCGTCATCGCTGTCGCTATTATCTTCCTCTGTGCCTCCTTGCATTTTCTTCAACATTTTTTTCTCCTTTCGTTGTTGTTGCTTTTCAACAAAATCTGCCACCATATCATCACCTTCTTTGCCAAGTTTCATGGCTGCTGCAAACGCTTCGCTCCAACTCATTTCTTTATAAATGCGAAAGGAAGCTGTAGGGTGCGTACAAGCCTTGGGGTACCTCTTCTTTCACTTCTCTTTTCTGCTTTGTTTTCGGTCAACTTAAAAGTTGACGGCGTTTTGGAATGAAGAAATCCTCACTCCAAGGAAGTGTTACCATGATTATAAATAAAGGGAAACCTGTCAGCCTTTCTATGCGCATGCGCACAGAAGCTGCAAAACTGCCTCCTGAGCGAAGTTCTGTGACTGATAGTGGAGATGCGACCTTACCAGACATCGGATCATCTGGCAGCAAAGGCTTCAACCTAAAACTGAGTTCCACATACTCTTTGACCAAAAGCAAGAGGGATATGAGTCGCCAAGATATGGAAGTGGAACGAGCGTCTGGTATTATCGATTATATGGCATCAGGTGGGGTATTTGCAGATCGCACAAAGATGACAATGCCGAATGCAATTTGTGTGAGATGTGGGGAACACGCATCATGTTGTATGTCTTGTACAGAATTTTTAGCGCAGGAAGCACTCAATTTTTATCGCAAAACACGAGCAAGGGGAGCAGCTTCGCTTTTCGCTAACGCGGTAACGCAAACTGGTATTACAGTTGTCGTGAAATACGTCGTCTTTAGCTTATGGAAAAACGGTCGCCGTCAGCGCGTTTGGGCAGCAAAGAAGCGTTCGTTCAACGCAGATATTATGTATCGCCTGCATTTCATGCGATACACCTTTAAAGCATGGGTTACCTTTAAGACTAAAAACCTTGTCGACGTCCGTGATCAACGCATTAAAGAGCTGGAGGAACGTGTTGCAGCTCTAGATTCGGCGAATGCCCTTGCAACAAATCTCAAGAATAATGCTGAAGCTGTCTTGGCCAGAAATCAACGCGAAAAGGATGGCTTTTTGGCCACGATCAGCCGTCAGGCTCAAGAGATTGAAGCCTTGCAGGGCGCTTTGAAAGCTGAACGCGTGCGCGTTGTGGGCTTATCCACGCTTTCGATGCCAGTACTTAGTTTTAACAAGGTAGCCACACAGCTCAGTGAGAACGAGCGACGCGATATTCACAGGCAACTCTTTTCAGCCGCCGCCTCGCAGCAGCCCACCTACGACTACAATAAAACTTTCAACGCAGAAGACCTCGCTACGGTGAAGGAGGCAGAGTTGAAACGGCGATCAAAGAAGAAGCGATACAAAGCCGAAAGCTTGGATGAAGAAGTGGATCTAGTAGTGATGTTGCTGAATTGGGCTTCCACTAAGGCCCGTGACGTGGGGTCGAACGTCGACCAGGCGTCGGGCAAACCCTTGGAGAGCGTACTGCCGAAGCACAAGAAGGTCAGTACGTTTGAGGATTTCAAGTCAGGTGCAACTCTGCTGCGCTTGGTTGTGTCGCTTCTGTGGGACATGCCGCAACCAGGGCACACGACTCTCAAGCTGGCTGTCCCTGACGACATCGCCGCACAAGAAAAATTGAAAGCTGAGTCACAAGTAGCGGATACAGATCCACCACTGCCTAGTGCAGCGCCCAAGTTTGACCCAGCAAAGGTGCTTGATCTTGTTAAAGCTGCGCAAAAGACCCCTTTTGAAATGATTTCGTGCGCAGTGGATCTGGCGGTGACCTACTTGGCCCTGCCACCGTTCCAAGTCGGCGACCTCGTTGCGTGCCGTCCCGAGATTTATACGGCCCTGCTAGGTTATCTCATGTTAGCTTCTGCTTCGCCTGCACAGAGCGTGAATAGCCTGTCTCGCGTCAGCGCTTTGATTACATCTTTTGAGAGGGCGACGAGTAATGCGGACTACGCCAGACGACAGATCGGCCTGCATGAAATCACGCAGATCCAGCAGTGCTGGGCTGAACTCCATGGCTTGCAGCAGCCCGCCATCGCTGTGGCAGAAGAAGTAGATCCCGTCGATAAACCCCTGGACAGTCTCACGGCCGCTGAGGGTGGTACGACGACGCTTCTTGTAGCGGCTGCCGGACCCAAGGGTGTTGCCGGCGCCGTCGATCCCACCCTTCTAGACGCTGGAGTCAGCGCTGAAGCCATGGCGAAGTATGGCAAGCTGGCTGCAGCAGTTGACAAGTATCTGTCCCTTCTGGGGGAACAGGACACTGTCCAATTGCAATTTTCAAAGAAGGAGGGGCCTGTGCCAGGTCAGATTGGAGATTACGCAGAGGTAATGTCTGAGGTTGCTGCAGTCAAAACGCAGCTGAACGACCACTTGCTCAGGACAGATCAAGGTTACCGTCTGGCTACGGAGGCTAGGCTCTTGATGTCCCGTTTTCAGTTCGAGTTATATGTTTCTGAACTCAAATGGACAGAATGAGTGATATGCAGTCATGAAGCTGCAGAGCACTCTACCTTTCGAGTTCTCCCATGTATGTAAATTTATTCATATGTAATTAATGCAAATGACTTTTTATAATAGAAAATACAAGTTCACAGTGACCGAGAGGCTCCACTCCTCTCGGGCAAGAATGCCCAGTGGCGCTGGCTGCTTCGATCAGAACACTACCACCACATCTTCTTCATCCATATCCGATACTTTTTGAGGCGAATAGCGTGTAGAAGGAGCGAAAGCAAACATTTCAACTGCTGAAGCGGTGTACAGTCCTCGCGAAGCTTTGCTGTCATTCTCACCTCTCCATCGTCGTAAAATGAGTTTGCGCAAAATATATGCCTGTATAAGTAAACCTATGCCAAAAAATGTCGCACTAGCAATGCGAGTGCGGAAATCATTGCCCTGCGTATCATCGTTAAGGGTGTCGTTTTCGAATCGAATGAAAAACTCGCCACTCATCCAGACAAAGTTGGCGATGATCCATGATACCGCAGATAAGCAATCCATGAACAAGATAGGGTCACGACGATGTATATAGGCAGTCAGTACATAGTTTCCAATACACACACATGCGAAACACATCGCAACTGCTTCGATGAAACCTTCCAAGGCCGGCGCCGGGTTGACACCCAGGGGGGGGTCGCCGGTCCCCCAACTCCAAAAGAGGTCTTTCGCGCACCAAAACACAATGTAAAAGTTCTCTACATAGGCCACGGTAATGACTCTGGTCGTTGGGGTCTCTAAGCGGTTGTCTACAACATGAAGATCGGATAGGCCTGTGCTATTATACTGATGCTTCCTTCCACACACCATTTGAATCTCGTTAAGGGAAACCTGATCTTCTTTGTAGTCCACTGGCATACCCAAGCGTCGCGTCCATAATAACGCATATAGCAATAACTGGCATGCCACCCCGAGGCCGAATAGCGCCAGCTTAGCATGGGTAAGCCTCGCTTGAGTTTTATTCGGCCAAATGCCGAGGGGTGTTTCAGGGCCCCAGTGCACATTTGGATTATTATGTTCAAACATGAACTCTGTACACATCCACAAAAAATTTCCAGTCACCCAACATAGTAACGACAGATCGTATAAAAAGAAATTTTCCCGTGGGTCAAAGAATATAAGAGCCAGATGAGCAAGTACACTGCATATCCCCGCAGGAAGTGCAATATAAATATTGGTTGTCATCCATCCCATATCTTTTAAAAGCCATATGATTACAAGACCCCGTTCGTAACTTTCCATACAGCTTTCAGAACGCTTGCAACAGCATGACTTGCGCTCTGAACCACTGCCGCTCATCAACTAGATGCAAGCGTGAAATAGAATAATTTAAGATAGCTCTTTTGAGCAAGAGAATATGAAGGGGAAAGATGTGTTGTGGATCTTGTAAAACACACTTTAAATCAAGATTTCTTCTACCTTTCCCTTTTTCAGAACTTCCTGAAATGTGTTTTTGAACAGACCGAAAATTTTGAAGAGGAAAGGAAGAAAATGCGAGTGCTGCAACATTAAGGTACTACTTCACGGGATCCTATACTCATACTGTGCATATTCTCTAAACTATATCTCTAAACAAGGACAGAAAATGCTAGCACCCCGCAAAAAGCTTTGGAGTACTCCACTTGAGGTAGTAGAGCGAGCTATTAGTTTGTTAAAAATTGATGGCAGAACGGACACCGTTGTTGACATAGGCGCTGGAGATGGGCGCTTTATGATACGCTGTTGTGCGCTTACTGGAGCTCGAGTCATAGGCGTAGAAATAGATGAAGAGCGTGCTGCAGAAGCACAGCTTAAGATTAATGAGGCGGGTCGTGATGTGCAGAATAAGTGTACATTAATCATTGGTAATGCTTTAGAGCAAGACTACACTATGGGTACAGCTTTCTTTCTATATCTTATCCCTCGCGGGTTGCGCATAGTATTACCTATATTGCAATCCATTCCTCATAAGATAAGAGTAGTTACTTATATGTCTCCGTTTCCAGATTCTGTAAAACCTATTGAAGTCATTAAAGTTCAAAGTGTAGCTCACGCTGATGCGGGTGTTGAATGGCCCCTCTATGTCTATGAGCTGAATGGAGGATCTTAAATCGGCTCTTTAATTAAGTCAAAATAGAATGAAGCTGTACAAGCTGATGTTTCTTGAAAATGGATTATCAACGTCATTATTGTACCATTGTAGTATTTGATTAAATAAATATTTGTTGAAGTCCCATAGATCGTATACCTGCAGCCCCTTGTTGTAGCGTAATAATAAGTGATATATATTTTACAATAAAGCACATTGCTGATAATTAATCGTCATTCTCCTGGCTGACCTCCGAGAAACTCTCCAGAATAGGAGCAGAGGTCGGCTCGTCGTAACATTCTGGTTGGTATACATAATCAAAATTCGCAAACAAATCTATCGAAGGCTTTGCTGCCGATTGTGTAGTTTCCTGTGTACTGTTTGAAAGACGGTCGTGGTTCTTGCCAAGCACTTTGGACTTGACTTGATCCATGGCCGTCAGGGTCGTCGTGGTGGTTTCATCGCTGTTGGCTCTCTCCTTGCCATCTGTAGCTTCGTTGGCTCGTATCTGCTTGGATGCAGGAGAGCTCTCCCCAGCAGCCGCCTCTTTCATCTGCGTCGCGATGCTCTTCTCGCCCTTCTGCATAGCAATGCGATCGAAAGTAGATAGGTTTTCGAAATTCTGTGCGTCCCCAGGCAGCTTGCTGCTGACCTTGGGCAAAAAAGGCGGAACGATCAAGCCCCGCTCCAGCGAGTCCCAATTCATGTCCTCGAAGAAAGGCGTGTTCTTGAGCTCCCCTGCGCGATGAAACCCACAGCACAGACGACGCTGTGGGTTCCGATGCAGCAGCCCTTTGATAAAATCCTGTGCCTCCTTCGAGATGTTGTACTTGCTGGGGAAGCGGATCGGTCGCGTCATAATCTTCTCGCACATTCGGCTGAAATCTCGATCAAAGAAAGGCACCCAGCCGACGACCAGCTCGAAGCTGACAATCCCCAACCCCCACCAATCTATCTCAAATCCGTAGCCAGTGCCGCGCTGACGGTGCATGAGCATCTCAGGGCTCAGATACTCGGGAGTCCCGCAGAATGTATACGGTGTCATCGTTGCTGTTCGCATGTTGTCATCAGAACTAACACTCTTCTGCCCAACGTCGTCGCCGCCGCCTGCAGCTGCCACCTTCAAAACTTTTTTTGGTACCATTTTTGATAAGCCGAAATCAGTCAACTTGCAGTTGCCATCTCGATCCAATAAAATGTTTTCTGGTTTTAAATCTCGATAAATAATATTCTTACGATGCAAATATTCCAAGGCCATAGCAATTTGCGCACTATAAAATTGCATCATGTTAACGCTAAATGCTTTCATCTTCTTCAGGTGAAAGTACAGCTCTCCACCAGGACAATATTCTGTAATCATGTACAGCTTGTCTTCTGTTTGAAATGCAAATCGCAGCGATACTATGAATGGATGTGAGGCCATCACCATGATCTCGCGCTCGGTTTTGGTGTGTTCGATCTGATGGCGCTTTACGACGTCTGATTTGTTGAGAACCTTCATGGCGTAGACTTCACCAGAACCCCTGTCTTCCTCAGGCTGCACTAGAAACACTTTTCCGAATGAACCTTGTCCTATAATGCGAAGGATCTTAAAGTCGCTAATCGTAGGGACACGTCGGTCGTAAGTAATGCTGCTCGAGCGAGTAGTTTTGCTAGAAGGAATACGACGCACCAGCAGAGAGATATTGTTCACCATTTGCAAAAAACTGGTGAGTTCTTGCAAATTTGGGTCAGCTGCTACGATGGCCATCATATACTTCGTCAACACAGTAGCGCGGTTGGAAAGCGTGCTCTCACGTAAATTCCAAAACAAATTCCTTGAAGGGAAATCAAGGTCTTTTAACTGCGGCATAACGCGTTCGATATCACGGCGTAATGCACGGAATTGTTTGTATCGTTTTTCGATTTCCCATTTCAATCCTGAAGTAAGAACGACAGCGACGCAATAAACACAGAACTGTTCGTCATTTGGACCTACTTTTATTCGCCACTTATTAATTGAAATCGATGAAACAACATGTTCTTTACTTCGAGTCCTTCCTGGGGAACTCATCGACTATTAATAAATGTATACACTTAGAAACCTTCAAGTAAGAATTCAGAAATACGAAGAAGTCTTTGCGATGACAGGAGAACTGATAAATTGAGTTCAGTAAATCAGCGTCAAATTTATGTTTTGGAATTCTGGTAACAGAATGTATTCTCTATCTCTTTATATGAACTTCCAAGTGTGTACAAAATACTTCTTTCAGAGGAAGAGGTATAGACAATGAAGACTCTCCACATTTTCATTGCGGCCAAAAAGCTCCAAATTCCTTTTCCCCAAGGCCCATTTCAATCACAGCGTATATATATTTTAGTCTCAAAATATTGCTAATGCACTAAAATGTTAAAAATTTATGTCCTACTATTCAGTATTTTGTCGAATTTGTGTCTTCTTTACGCGAACTCCTCACACAGACAGCTAAACGAAGTGTCAGCCTCGGTAGTGCCCAAGATATCCGCAGTAATGCTGACAACAACAAAGGATGGGGCTGTCTTTGAAAGGGGAGTACGTAGTGCGTTAAAGCACTTAGTTGATGTCGATAAATTTTATGTTATTACTCCAAGCAAGCATGAGCTCAGCCTAAAATTCAAGTCACTTGGTGAACGTGTAATATTTGTTGATGAACAGAGTTTCAATTTCACCGGTGCTTTGGTAGCAGATACTATGGTTCAGTCTGTACGCGATCGCGGCACATATCCTTTGGGAAACGGGAATAGTCCATTCGAGCGCACGCTCTGGGGTAAGTTGCCCTGGTACCTCCAGCAACTATTAAAAATTTATGCGGGCAAATATTTGAATTTGAAAGACTATGTCTTGCTTGATGGAGATTGCGTCTGGTTTCGAGACACCAAGTTCATAGCTGAAAAGCAAACCTCGCCGATTCCACCATTTAGGTATAATTATGCAACGAGCACTCAAATTCATGGTGCATATCTCGCTTCTAGCAAGCGCATAAATGGTGTAGATATCATCAATGCAAGGAAAGGTAAATTTCGTTCAGGGGTGGTTCATCACATGGTTCTGGTAAAAGAGGTTCTCGATGATCTCTTTAAAACAGTGGAAACGTTGCATGGACTGCCGATGTGGCAAGTTATGCTTAACCAAAGCGCCCTTGAGATGACCTGTATGGCACCTAATACAAAAGTGTGTGCTGAAGGAAGCGCTCTTAGCGAATATGAGTTATATTTTAACTTTGCTAGAGTGAAATATCCGGAGACAGTCGAGTTGAGACCACTGCTTTGGGCCAATGGGCCACGCCCCGGTCTGTTGTACTGGCCAGATCCCGCAGACGCTCCGGTCGTTCCTCTGCTGTCAACAGATACAGCAAAATACAAATGGCGAGATCATAAGCCATCCGAAGTTATGGATGTATTCGAAAGACAAATGGAAGCAGATCGCTTGGCAGGATTTGACTACGTAGGGTACCACGGATATGCCAAGCGGCGCTACTTCGAACTGCACCAAGAAGACATCCAGCAGGTGTGCAAAGGTATTCCAGAGCCTTTTAACACATCTTGCTCTTATCGCGGGCTTGATCAAATCGAGTTGCGGCCAGATCGCACGCCACAGAGTTGGTTCAGCGGGTGTGGATGCTTCATGGCGAAGGCGGCGTGATCCGCCTTTCCGTGCTACATGCAGTGTTAATGGACCTCGCCTGTGCAATTGGAGCTTGATATACAAACTCTTTGTAGAGCTTTCAAAGTGGCACTGTACTTCTCACTAGTTGCGAACTTATTGTGCCTACAAAATTCGAACGTTCTAACTCTGGCAACCCACCCTTGCCCGATTTTGCTTTATAGAGTATATATGTTATATATAGTTATTGTTTTAATTAATGAACAAATTGAATATTTAGACAACGTACTCGATTGATCGGAAAAGCATAATCCCCCGTTCTTTACTTCTTTTTCTTGTCGCCGCCGCTCTTTTCCTCCGCCTCGCCGGCCACCATGGCCTCGATCTTTTTCCGACGATCATCCATGCCAGATATAGCGCGCGCAAATGCCATGAAAGCTGCTTTGTCGTCTTGAAATGTGTATTCTTGCAAAGACAAGTTGTCTAAGAAATCAATATTTGCAATAGGACGAGATGCAGCGACGGTGATACGTCGCGTGGTGGCAACAGAGCGCACCGTGCGTGCAATTGCACCCGCAGAATATCCTTCAGAAATATACGCTAAAGACGACAAGTCTACTGTACTCATAATATTGCGCACTTTTTCTTGTATCTCTTTAGGCGTGGAAGGAGGTGGAGGTTTGTTGATTCCGCTGTTGGCTGCTAACATTTGCTCCGATTTGACCAAGCCATCGGCTATCTGGTCCTCCAGGTAGTGACGCCAAAGCATGAATCGCGATGCATAATCAGGATAAGGCATATACAAAAACTTGTCAAAGAATGATTTCATGTCTTTCATATCTCCATCTTCTGGAAGCTTTGTGCAACCGATCACTGCGACACGATGCGTGTTGTCCAAGGCCTGATTCTTGTACGTGACGAAATCTTTTTTGAAGCGTGAAGGGCCATCCTTGTCCTTGTTCTTCTTGCCTCCGGTGAAAAACTTTTCGCACTCGTCTATGTAAACAATGACTGGTTGCATCGCAGGGTCACGCGCTACCGTCATGACTAGATGAACCAACTTCGTGGGGCCGGACTTGCCACCGAATTGCCCACGGAGCTTCTCTGGTGTCAGATGTATTAGTAACGCACCAAGCTCGTGTGCCACCGCTTCTACAGCATGTGTCTTGCCTGATCCAGAAGGGCCGTATAACATTACAGTCTTAATCAATTGTTTGGTGGCTGCTTTAATTTCTGCGGAGCCGTTAGGTAACACCAAGTACTCTGTCAGGGTCTGTCGCAGCTGGGCAATCGATGGATCCGGTGGCTCCCATGCACCTTCGTCCTTTCGATCAGCACTATGATGCATGCTACCTAAATAATTGAACTCGCCAATAAGGCTATCCATAGTGAGCTCGCGAGGACGAACGACTAACTTGTTCTCGATGAGAAGGCTGAGCATTTGGTCGGTGTCCATTCCTTTTAACTCGCCAATTTTGTCACCAGGAAGGGCCTTCTTCTTGCCCTTTTTATCCTTCTTGCCTTTCTTTCCCTTCTTGCCTTTCTTGCCCTTTTTGCCCTTCTTGCCCTTCTTCTCTTTGCCTCCGAGCTGGGCTTTGATCTTCTTCAAGTTCATGATGAGCATATCATCCACCTGCTTGCGCAATTCATCAAACACGTCTGGTCTTACCACCTCCTTGCCTAGCTCGACATCATGCCGCTGTTGAAAGTTATCTTCCTCGTTTCGGCCGTCCCACACCTTCTCGTAGGTTCCCATACAGTCGTTCATTGCCATGACCAGCTCTGTTTTGCCCTGCAACTTAGGCATGCCACCGGGCTCCTCCTCTTCTGCTCCCTTCTTGCCCTTTTTGTCCTTCTTATCCTTCTTGCCTTTGTCTTCCTTCTTGTCTTTCTTCTTGTCGTCCTTCTTGTCGCCTTTGCCGCCTGCTGCGCCCTCTTCGCCGTCTTCCTCCACATCAGACTTCAGCTTCGTCTTATAAAACTCTTCCAAATCTTCAGGAAATTTCTCTTGTGCGATTTGATCCGTCACCCAGAGGGTCCTTTCTTCACGAAGCTGCTCCTTGATCTCTGGACCTTCTTCTTCGGTTATAATGTCCTTGAGCTCATCCAATGCACGTTCGTAAATTTCTTTGTTTTCAATTTGCTCCTGCTTGCGCTTGCGGTAAGTAGATTCCATGGCTCTTTCTAGCTCGTCTACGTTATCAGGACGCGCTTTCATACTGACAAATTGAAGCTCTTCGTTACGTTCGCGTTTGGCTTTAATTCTGCAGGTCATACCCATCAACATGCGTTGAATGTTGGTACTTGCAATGTCGACGTCCATCTCGATTGCCGCCGCTGCATCAAAGACGCGGTTGTTCTTCTCTTTTTCTCGAACTTCCTGGATAAGGCGAAATCGTTCAAAGCCTTGTCTTCCTCGCTCGTTTCGCTGGATGATCTCGATAGCTCGATCTAGCGTCATGCCTTCTACAACTTTCGCAACATCATTTCCGTCGTCAATAAATATTTTGTCCGTGTTGTGCTTGAGACGCATGTATCCACTGACTAGCTTGTCACGCTGTGATAAAAGACGAGCTTGGTCTTCTCTAAAATATTTCGGAATCGGAATTTCCAATGTTTCAGGTGAAAGCTTTAAGTCTACTAAAATGTCATCCAGGTGCACGTACTCCCAAGGAAACGCTTCTTCTACACCTGTAGGCATCTTAAGATACGAGTTTGGTGGATTCCACTTCACCAAATCGTTTTTCAATTCTGTAACTCTGCGAATAACGAGTTCAAGTACTTTCTTTACATCCAAGCGCTTCTGTGGATGGATCATTCCATCGTAACACTCTTCTAATTTGCGCATTATCTGTACGTACTTGATATATAAACATGCAAAATGCTGAAATGCTTGGAATATTGTCACTTCTTTGGGTGCTTCTTTACCACCATCGTCTTCTTCATCCACACCTTCTACGTGCAGCTGAGCTTCTAACTCACCCATGGCTTCATTCCAAAGATCATCGAAAGTAGCCGACATATTCAATATATAATATGCTAACTAGTCGACTTGTAAGTATTGCCTTATCGCGATTAGGCCAATTCTTGGCAACCAGCGAGGCCGTGAATGCTGTTCTAAGCGTTTTTGTACCGAACGTACGGCGCATTTTGTACTTTCCAAAGATTACTTGTAGATTGCTGCCCTCTTTTGAGGTTCCACAAAGTAATTCATTCATAGAGTTACATGAAAAAATGTCTGTTATACATATGAATTGTCAATTTTCTTTTAATAGGTGACTTGACTCTATCAACTAATATAGTGAATGCACAGCGCAGTTCCGCTGATGTTCACGCTCTGCGTGCTCGTAATACTCGCCTTCATCACACCAAAACTTGAGGCTTACACCCCAGTCGTATATCCTACAATAAATAACGTAACGAGCTTACTCAGTTATTCCATAATTGATAATTCAGATGATAAAAGGCACCAATGGAACATCAATTGCCCCACATCAACAAAGGTGTTATTCATTTTCGAGATATTTGAGATGTACTCAGCCGAAGTGCAGGTTTCGCAAAATAATAATGGGGTAGATGATATTATATTTAAGTGTGCCTCTTGCGGTGCTCTTATACCTCCTCTATTTGAATCCCAAATGCCAAGTGTTTCAATTGTAGCCTTCGGCGTCGTGGATGGTAATGCGCTTACACCTAGTAGATTTACTGTGCGTTTCGTGAATAAATTGCCCATCTCTAATCCTGCGCTACTTTCTCTTGCTTTCAAATACAATATGGGCTACGCTCATATCGTACCCGTGCTTCTGAGCAATGGGAAGCTCCCAGCAAGGACAGTACAAACATGGACTATTAATATTCAAAATGGCGCTACTTCAAATAATATAAAATTTGCTTTAGCAGATTTACTTTTTAGTGCGCCGGGTTGTGTTTCAAAGTTGACGATATATGATTCCGATGACCCAAGCGTGCGAAAACAGTTGTATACGGGATGTGCGAGCACAGACCTTATAGACGATTGGTTGTACTCTACGACGGGGAAAGCGTATGTGGTGTTAGATAACAGCGCTTTAAATCAGGACTCATTTACAAGCTTTAGATTAACTTATCTTGGGGATAAAGGGTTGTTCAACTGCGGCTCCATGAACAACGTCGTGGACGTGCTGACGGAGACCACTGCCTTCCTCTCTGATGGCAGTTTGCCCACATTTAATAATGCAGGTGCTATGAGATACTCTATGGATTGCAAATGGTTGATTCAGCCTACAGAGGGCATCGTCACAGACACTATCACCCTTGTCTTCAACTGGGTTAGCTTGAAGCAAGGCAGTCAAGTCGTTGTCTACGACTCCCACAACACTTCAGGCGCGGTATTATGGGACTCAGGCCAGCAATATTATCAAGGAGGCTATCAAGGTCGTAGTGTGACAGCTCCTCCCCCAATTGTGTCCTCCTCTAAAAGCCTTTTCGTACATTATAAATCTGATGGCAGCGAGGACAACAACTACTATGGCTTCTATGGTGAATATTTTCTGAACAAGCCCCAGAGCAAAGGAATGGGGAGTCGCATGACCTCGTTGGCCATGTCTTCTGCTGTTGATATTAATCTTCCAGGCAAGCAAGACACTTATGCAACTAATTTTAATTACAAATATGTCATAGCACCCGACCGGATTATCCCAGGTTCGAAGATAACTTTTGCTATTAATGCTATTAATCTGCCGAATGCTGAAGATACACTCATTATCTATGATGGGAATGCAGTCAATAGCTCAAGAATTGTTGTACAATTAAGCGGAATGACAACTCCGCCTTTGACTTGGTTTCAAACTAAGTCTGATAAAGCGTTGATGGTCTTGAGTTCGCAGGCGGATTCTACAAACACTGGCAGTCTCCGTTTAAATTATTTCTCAGATGGACCGAATTACCATTGCGGTTTCACGCGTAATCCTGTCAGTTTGACAGCACCATCTATGGCGTTATTTGATGGAAGTATAAGCAATGGCGCAATCTACCAGGCTCAGGACTGCCAGTGGGTAATTGAACCGCCGCAAAGTTCCGGCATTTTCTTGTTTTTCTTGTATTTTGGAGTCATGGGAGGTGCCTTGGAAATCTTCAATGATGAATTTGATCCAACATGGGGGCGCTATGAATTACAGAGCCATCGTATTGCGATCATTGGTAACACTCTGGCGGTGCCATCACCTATGTTCCTCCCATATGCACGGGTAGGTTTCAGATATACAACGAATGGAGCGCCTAGTGGTAATGGTTTCCGGGCCTATTACTTCCGTCAATCGAGCATAAGAACTATTGGCTCTGTGCCAGGAGATGGAATCATTCGGTTGTTTTCATCTTCTATGCTAAATTTGGGGAACAACGATAGAGATGACTATATCCCGCCGAATCTAAACCTGGTGTATAGCATCAAGCCTTTGCAGCCGGATTTGCCATACATCTACTTCTCCTTTGCAAGCATGAACTTAACAAGTGGACATGCAAGATTAAAGTTATATGATGGTGCCAGTACTTCCAGTCCACTCATCGGCACTTACTACGGAGCAAATATCGCCTCTTTCTCAAAAACTTGGATCCGAACGAGCAGCGCTCAAGCCACGCTCGAATTCGTGTCAGATGGTACTGTTGGGAATTACGGTAATTTCGAATTGTCATACTATTCTAGTGGGCCCAACAGCCATTGTGGGTTCAACGTGAACCCGGGACGTCTGAAGTCGCAGAGCATGGTGTTTACCGATGGCAGCGCGGCGTCTGAGTCGATGTACCGTGGACAGTCTTGCCAATGGATCATACAGCCAGAGTTATCTTTGAATAATTACCAAACTGATGGTTTGTTGGTATTAGAACTCTTGTTAAGTGACCTGCGCGGTGGAGGCCTTGAAATTTATAAAGGCACTTCACAGATCGCTGACAATCTCCTTTGGCGGTGCGTGGAGTGTCAGACGTTGCCGCGGCTGCTCATCAGTGATGAAGGGAGTATGTTCGTTCGCTTTTGGACAACTTCTTCTTCGGCAGCAACCATGGGAGCAGGTTTTAAAGCTGTCTATTGGTCTACAACCGCGGCAGTTGAGGCGGAGTGGACACAGTTCAACAAAGCCGAAGGAAAAGTACTAGAGGCGCCACTAGGCATTGTAATCCCTGCCAACAATGACAACGAGACTGTTGCATGGCATCTTGGTTTAGGCAATGATCTCGATGGTATTTCAGCCGGCGAACCTGGCTCCATCGTCTACTCTCCTAGAATCATCTCATCAGTTTCGCAATCCACGACGCAAACAGCGAGCAAAGTGCGTGATGGCCGCTCCAGCTCCTGGCCTGAATTTCAAGCGACCTTAACATCCACCCCGTTGACATGTGGCATGTTGTCAAGCAATCATACAACTATGCTTTCCAAGGAAAATTTTGGAATTCGTGCTATGCAGTGGGCAGGTGCATACATCACTTCGAGGGCAATTGGTGTTGGCATCCACAATTCCCGCGGTTCATTCGATACTACAATTTCCAACTCTGTTAATGCGCAGGTCAAGCCAGCTAGCGTTTGTAAATATATATTGGATACGGGTTCTACGCAGAGTATTAGCATATCGGGCAAGCATTTGGTGGGAAACAGCCGTCTGCGCATCTGGGGCGGCAAGTGGGGCAATGATGCCGTGCTTTACGACTCGAACAACGCAGCGCAATACCCTCCATCACTGTTGTTAAATGGCGTTGTTGCGCCATGTGGACGCTCATTGATTTTGCTTGAACTAAATGAAACCCTCGCGATAAGTGCAAATCATGGATTAAATCTGCGCTTTGTTGCCAATGCAGAAGCGACGGAGGGCAACACATGCAACCTATACTACATCAGCTTACTACCTAAGATCATAGAGAAAGATCCTTGGATTCCATACTATATTGCCATGGGTGCATTGTTTGGTTTATGCATTCTTTTCTTCTTTTGCATGTATTTGCGTAAGCTCTCACATAAATACTACCCAGAAAATGGCTGCAACCCTTTCAAGCGCATTCGGATTTACAGGGTAGTCACGCCGCGGCACTTGGCATTCACACCGCGATGGGATGCCTTCCGTAATAAGTTTTTAGGGAAAGGTGAATGCGTCATTTGTCAGGATAAATGTAAAGTATTCACGCTGAAGCCGTGTAACCACAAGCTGTGTCCTGAAGACTTGGCCGGGTACTTAGGCGCAGCCTTAGGGGACATTTCTCTGTTCCCAGTCAAATGTCCCTTGCATTTTGAAGGATGTACATCGACTATTTCCGATCACATTGCAAAGCGAGTATTGGACGCTGTTCAATTCGCCAAATTCAACGAGTTTTCTGATCGAAGTAAATACGGCGAAGGAATGCGATGCATTTTCTGTAATAATTATGTCAACTTCCCAGAAGAAGGAAAGTTCAGTATGGTGGAATGCCCTTATTGTATTCAAACATTTTGCATTCGATGCAAGAAGCCTTGGCACTTCACATCGAAATGCCCTCTCGATGGCATCGATGACTCCTTGGACAAATGGAAAAAGGAAAGTGGCGCTGCCAAGTGCCCTGCGTGTTCGAAGCTGATCGAGAAAAGTGATATTGAGACTTGCAATCATATGGTGCACAAGATTACTGATGGCATACCCTGCATTAAGGATCGCACTGATTTCTGTTATTGCTGTGGGGAGGAAGTCATGCCTGACTATCCTCACGACGAAGTCAAAAGGCCGGGGGTCAACCACTTCCCTGATGGCGTCTATCAGAAATGTCGATTAATTATGCAGCGCGAACGTGATTCGGAAAGAGATCGCCTCAAACGACTGCGCAGAATGAAGAATTCAAATGGTGCAAAACGTGAAATGAGCTTTACGGGACTGGAAATTGCGAGTGATGGACGTGTCGCAGTAGATGATGACGGTTGGGAAAAAGTTCCTGAATATCTTTTGGCTGAACACAGAGAAGGGCGAGGGGCTGAGGCGCGGCTTGGGGACGCCTTCGACCAGCAATGGGATACTGAGATGGCAAAAGCCCGTGTAACTGCAAAAAGCGAACTCGGGGACGATTCGGAGGAGGAAGAAGAAGAGGTTGTGGACCTTGGCCAGACTGTTCCCTCGAAGCAAGGCCAGCGCAGTCCGACACCCAGCGCTCCGTCAACCTCTCCAGCTATAACTCGTAATTCGGGGCAAGTCGCGAGAAGCAGTCAGGCTAACTCTACTCCAATGCGCGAACCGCAGAGAACTTCCCCTCAGCAACAGGGGCAGCGCTCGTCCACCCCGCAACAATCATATCGACAGCAGCCACAGCAATTGCAACAACAACAACAACAACAAAGAAATAGAGCTTCTCCAGCTCCTAAAGCAGTCACTCCCGCTCAGTCGCCTGCACGACGAGGAACGCAGCGCATTTCTCCGGCGTCATAAAAATTAGATGTTGTTAACCTTGCTCAATATAATGCTATTTATGAAATTTATTTTATTTGAAATTGTATATGTTAAGTACATGATCTAGGCGTTAAAGCATTCCACTATCTCCGGGATACCTGACTTCGATATGAGCTTAACAAAGCCAATTTGTGGGGATCCCGATCCAAAGTACGGACCCATCATCGAATTCTCCGTCTAAAGATTGCAAGTTCTATTTCATTCGAAGCTTGAGAAGGTATGAACAACTGCTGCGTGTGATCTCTCTTTTCTTATAAGAAAGGTTATCTTTTTGGAATTAGAATGATTTTCAAGTTCTGATTTTAGATTTCGATTGTGCGTCAGCTCATTGTGAATCCGCACATCAGACATTTTAAGCGTCGTGTTTAATTTATTAACCTCCCTCTCTGTATCTTTAACGCCTTCAAACTTCATGAATTTTTTTTAATCCGGGTGCTATAAAAGACCATTACTTATAAAACAAATATGCAAATTAAGATCAAGACACTGACCGGTAAAGTGACCGAGCACAATGTGGAGAATGATGAGACTGTGCTCTCACTAAAAAATAGCTTGCAGGAAAAAGAGGTATGTTCCGAACATTTTTTTAACATCTATTTCATTTGTCGCATCTGGATTTCATGCACATTTAATTCATCAAATGTTCACCTTCTCAAACTTGTTACCAACATATGCTGCTCTCCACTCTTTTTACAGGGTATTACTGTCGACCAAATTAAACTCATTTATAATGGAAAGCAGCTTGCAGATGATAAAACTCTTGAGTCATATAATATTGAAGCAGGCAAGGTTTTGCATATGGTACTAACCTTGCGAGGCGGCATGTAAACCAAATATCGTTCTCCCAGCACCTTTTTCGCAATGTAGTGGGAAGATATAATGGGTTGCAAGTTTTAAAATTAAAATGGATATGTGCTTAAATGTCGCATTGATGTCTTTGTCAGATGCCGCGTCTGATAGGCTACAGTCATGAGCACTCGTCATTTTGAACAAAAGAATTTTATATAGATTTGTATAAATGATAAAACACATTAAAAAACGAATTGGATCAAGCCGAATAAACCACGGCAGGTATTATGCAACACTTATATCACAAGAAGACAATCTGCTATCTGCATGCCCTCTATTGCGTGCTTGCGGCGGCGTTCGCTGTATTGGCGACAAATCCTTCCACTGCAACCACGTCACTAGCGACACGATAATCCTCATCCGTGAAGTACGATGTTACATTTTTACTGAAAAATTTCAGAAAATTGGACATGTCGTCTTTGAAGGAGGACATCTCTTCCTGCTTCGCCGCTACACCTGTCAGCATTTTGGTCAGGCGTACAAAGAGCCTGCTAAGGTGTTCGGCACCATACACATCTGAGGGCATGAGCTTCTTGTGCTCCATATACAGGGAGGCGTTTGAATATTGCTCTCGCTCGTGGCGATATAGGAGAATGACGGGCAATGCACGATCGAAGTAGATCATTAAACTGTCGCAGAACTCCTCGATATTTTTCAGACTATGTCCATCTAGCTTCTCTTTGCTTTTCTTAAAATCCACGTATTCGCTGAATATTTGCCGGACAGTTATCGGACGAGGCAACCGCAATAATCTCTTAGGATCTTTTTCTGAAATAAGAGACCACTCATTGACCAACTTTTTCTTCAGAGGCATTGGGAGATCAATGTCCGCCATAGCCAATACGTCGTCTTCTTTCTCTTCTGTCAAATCACTCGCGCTCAATACTGCTTTGTTTCGCTTGATCATACGATCTTCTTCCAGCAGCTCATCATGGCCCCGCTTTGGCTTGACGCTGGCGCTGGATCGCGAACGGGTTTCGACTTCGTTCGTGTCATGGATTAAAGTTGCTTCGTTAGATGGCTCTATGATAGGCTTGCCACTCTTCTTGGCTTGAGACTGATGCAAGGCCATTTGTTCCGCTGCCAACTTTTGAACAGCACTCGCATCACTTACTAGTGCAAGTTGAGATGATTCCATCCATACGTCAAATTTCCTTTTCCATCCAGTGTAATGCACCAAGTATTTAAACACGCCAACATCAACTTTATGAGCGCGTATAATCTTCGCGTTGTATAAGGTACCTCCACTCGTAAAGTTTACGTCTGCTGCCATTACCGCATCGCCTTCTTTAAAGAACTGCAGCTTAGGAGAGCTGCTTTTCTTTGGCCCCATGGCGTTTCGATAGTATTATCGATTATAAAATACTTAATGCTAAGGCGTGGTAGTCGATTGGTCTGACTGAATGAGTAACCCGAACCTCTCCTCTTCCAAAATTCTTGGGGGAGTTTTTATAGGTCCAACATTTCAAAAAGGGTTCTTTTTTTGAAGACCTCGGTATGTGCTGAATACCAAAACCTAAAATAGTTAACTCCAGTTCATTTAGGGTATATGAGCTACAATTAAGCACTGGAGTTAACTATTTTAGGTTTGGGTATTAAGCACATACCGAG
>JACCDO011320452.1_pt1 | contig 23420 bp, 16 predicted proteins | sample 7446101 | NCBI WGS metagenome assembly JACCDO01 (sample SAMN15323440, study PRJNA562643) | freshwater metagenome | isolation source: river surface water | place: USA:Blue River Watershed | collected 2017-08-16
AAAGAAAAGCCCGGTAGCAATACTGGGCTTTTTTTATTTCCCGAAATTAAGAACAAACTGCAATAAATCCCTCCACACCCTGTCTATACAAATGTCAGAAATCTAAAGAGAACAACTGCTGCAAAGTAGAAGTGATCCAAGGGTTTTTGGCTTAAGCTAGAACAAATTTATCATTTTCTGCAGAGAAGAGATGTTGAAGGCGTGCTAGTGGATTCATAATGGCATCACTGCTGTTATCAGCAACTCTTTTGCAAAAAAACATTAGATATTCACGCTTTCTCTGCATAAACAAGCCCGGTAGCAATACTGGGCTTTTTTATTTCCCCCTAATTCACCTTATCCAATAGATGAGAATCCGATGAAATCGGTAAAACAATATTTCTCAATCGTTCAATTTCGCTTCTTACCCTATTTTTTAAATCTTCTAAATGTTCCAAACTCAATCCTTCTGTTGAAATAGGATTACCAACAATCACAAAAGCCTTAGAATAAGACAAAAGCCAAGAACCTTTAGACAATGCAGTGGTTGTCCCACCGATTCCTATTGGTAAAATATGTGCTTGTTGTTCAATCGCCAATCGAAATGCCCCATCTTTAAATGGCAACATTTCTACTGTTTTAGATCTTGTGCCCTCAGGAAAAATCATGACTGGTACATGTTGCTTGAGATAATAAGCACATCTTTCCATAGATTTCTCAATCGAATTCTTTTCCTTGCGTGCCACTGGGATATCTCCAGCCAAATGCAATAAACTCCCAAAAATAGGCACTTTAAACAATTCAGCTTTAGCCAACCACTTCATCTCCCAAGGCAGATAAGAAATTAAAAAAGGATCTGCATTGCTAGAATGATTACTTACAACCACTGTTTTTTCTGGTAGACTCTTAGGAATATTTCCATATACTTTAAAACGCCAAAGAGGTGAAAGCCAAGATGATAACACAGCAATAAAACGATACATTCTACCAGTAATGATTTTGTTTGGATCAAAAGGAAAAACAAATAAACGTGTAATAGCAATGGGAATAATCCCAAAAACCACCACAAACACAATACAAAACCAAGTCCATATTGAAAATATCACTCTTAGCATTAAAAACCTCAGTGTTAAAAAAATCTATTTTTTAATTCTATCTTTTTTTTAAGATGAAATAAAACACTAGATATGAAAAAGAAGAAAATTCACCATGAGAGAAAATATTTACCATAAAATCCAAGCCATTCTCAATCAAGCAATTCAAGATCAAGTAAGCCCTTCTATCGCTTTTTATGTTGGAAAAACCACTGGACAACAACACTATTTTATCGAAGGTTCCCATTTTCCTTATGACTTAAAAAGTCCACCTCCCCCCAGAACTTCCCTTCATTCTTATTTTGATTTAGCATCACTCACCAAACCAATCCATACCACAACAAGAGCCCTAAGTTTACTCTCTCAAAACAAATTATCGCTATCTACCCCTATTGGCGATATCATCACAAATCTAGAAGATCCAATCTTAGCCAAAACACCTTTTTTTAGACTATTAAACCACTCATCAGGATTAGCTGCACATTTCCCATATTATCAAGGAATGAATCACCTTAGAATGAATCAAGTTTACCCCTTATCTCATTACCGAGCTCAAATTAGAAAAATGATTCATAGAACTTCTTGTGCGTATACACCAGGTGAAAGAGGTGTTTATTCCGATTTGGGATATTTGCTTTTAGAAGAAATATGCTCTGTTTTAGATCAATGCACAATTGATGATGATTTCCAAAAAAACCTATCCATCTATGGCTTTAAATCCAATCCACTCCCCCAAGATTGCACTACGCTTAAAGATCAACATCTCTTTGTGCCTACAGAACTTTGTCCATGGCGAAATCGACGTTTAACAGGTGAAGTGCATGATGATAATGCTTGGCTGATGGGGGGGTTATGTGGTCATGCTGGCTTATTTGGATCAATCACCCATTGTCGAGAATGGGCAATGGCTTGGTTAAAAAGCCTAAGAAAAGCCTTAGGCTATCAAGATCAATTAGCCAGCGATCAATCCCTCATCACAACGATTTCAGATGAAATCTTTCAACAAATACTTCATCCCCAATACAGAGTCCCCGATCATTCATTTGCTTTGGGCTGGGATAAACCAAGCATCAATGGCTATTCAAGTGCTGGACAACGTTTTAGTTACCAAAGTATAGGTCATCTTGGGTTTACGGGTACATCGATATGGATGGATATTGAAAAAGGAATGTTGATGATCTTACTGAGCAATCGCGTATATTTTGGCAGAGATAATCTCAAACTTAGACCTTTACGCCCGATACTCCATGATTTGGCTTGGGATTTATTTGAAGATGATTGATGAAATGAGGGTTTTTATTTTCATATTTCTTGAGTTTTGTTATAGTCTAGAGTTGATATTGAATACTAGGATTTAAGATATGATTGAACAGCTCAAGTTTTTTACACTTTTAGGCTCTGTTTTTTTTAGCGCATGTTCTTTATTTTTAGAAGACCCTACACCCTATCCCCAAGAAAAGGATCTGATGGTAGAAGAAAAACTACCCATGCCCAAAGATAGAGATATTAATACTGGTTCAGAACTCGATGCTAACTTATCCACTTCAAGTAAATCACTCATATTAGAAGACTCAAATGTCATCGATCAAACACTTGAACAAACCGATATGCAAATTGATGATATGGAACCATAAATATGCTGATTTGTAGTAAATGTGAAAGATTATATCCTATAGGCTCGTCCGAAAGATGCCCCTATGATGATTCTTTGCTTTATATGCTTGGTAATGAAGGTCCTACCCGAAAACCTTGGGGCCCCAATGATATCGTTGCTCAAAAATATCAAATCATTGAAGAACTCCCCAAACGAAATGGGGCTGGTATTAGCTTTAAATGCCAACAAATGAAATTACAACGTATCGTAGAGTTGAGAATTTTACCCGCTGGCGGACTAGAAAAACCAGGAGATCAAGCGAGATTTCAAAGGGAAGTACAAGTTTGGAGCACACTCAAATCACCTTATCTCGCAAGGTTATTTGATTTTGGTTATTCAGAGAGAGAAGAACCCTTTTTGGTACTAGAATATCATCAAGCTGGTACTTTAGGTGATTATATCAAAGAACATGGTGTATTATCGATTTCAGATGCCCTGAAATTAGCGGATTCTCTATTACAAGGGATTTCTACAGCCCATCAAGCCAATGTTTTACATAGAAATATCAACCCAGAGTCTATTGTTGTCAATCAACAAAGCAATGGGAATTTGCTGTATAAACTCACTGGTTTTGGCTTAGCCAAGAGCATTGTTGATAATGATGATCCTACCCAAGTTACCATGACTGGGATGGTCATTGGTGATCCAAGTTATATGGCACCAGAATGTATTATGATGGGGACTTTGGATCATAAAACAGATATGTATTCATTTGGTGTTACCCTATATCAAGCTTTGACTGGACATAAACCTTTTGCAGGTAATAATCTATCTGAATTATTAAGAGCACACGTTCAAGGCACTCCTACCCCTATCGATCATTACAGAAAAATCCCTTTATCTTTAAAACAATGGATTAATCATTTAATCTCCAAAAACCCAGATGATCGTTATCCTAATGCTGAGATTGCAAGACAAATTCTCTTGCAACTCACTGAAGATTTAGATTTTATAGAAGAATCTGTTGATCAAACACCTATTTCTCAAATCGAACAAGAAGCGTTACAAAATGCCAAAAAATCATGGTGGAAAAATATTCTTAGCAGATTTAAAAATCAATCCAATTGATCTCAAAGCAATTCTTTTATTCTTATCTATACTCTGCATAGATATCCTATATGCTCAAGAACAAATTCAATTAGAAACCCAAACCAAAGCCATTCGCAATGGCACACTCATCCCAGAAGATTTTGTGTTTAATCAGGCTCAAATCAATGCGATTGGTTGGCTCTATTTTGATGCACCAGATAATCCCTTTTGTACAGCCACTGTGATTTCTGATCGTGCGATTATCACAGCAAAACATTGCTTTTTTGAAGATAATATGCCAAATTCAAAAATTGCAAATGTATCTATTTTTGGTTTTGCGATCGGTGCTACCCCATCTCAACCCCCGCTCAAATCATTCTCTTTTAATCTCAGCCAAATCAATGCGCATCCCAAATTAGATATCTTAATCATCGGTTTTGAACCTAATACTTTTAGTATACAAGAAATCGAAATTATGCCCATTAACCCCTTCCCCCTAGATGCTGGATTATTTAATATCTATAAAGGCAACTCATATCCTATTGGTGGTTTTGGGGAAACTTATAATGATACTCAATTCGGGCGCTATTTCGCTTCTGTACAACTTGAACTCATCTCTTCTACTTCGATTTATGTCAATGGTAAAAGCAAAATGGGGATTTGTGGTGGGGATTCTGGTGCTTTGCTTTTGGCACCGAGCATTGATGGTTATATGAGAGCCATTGCCTTAGAGTTTAAAGGTGATCCTTGTTGTATGGGTGTAGATCAATTAACAAGAATCGATGTTGCCTATGCATGGATTGCTGAATACGCTGGATTAAACCCAGAAATCCCAAATGTTGATTATCCCGAAAATTGTTGGGGCATCAGTCGGTTTGGTCAATGCCATAACCAGACACTAATCACTTGCCAAAATGGACAATATGCAGAAACTGATTGTGCTGCCAGAGGTTTGGTTTGTGGACAAGATTTGGTAGAAGCCAATTGTGTCATACCTGTGGAATCTTGTAGTGATTTAGGGGCTGATGGGATTTGTAGTTTAGATGGAAGTTCTGTATCACGTTGTGTGATGAATCAATATTTTGTAGAAGAATGCGGTTTTAATCAATTTTGCGATGTTGTAGAGGGTAGAGCGAGATGTTTTGATGAACAACGCACACAACTTGATCCCAGCGAAGATGATTATGTACCCGAATGTACAAGCATAGATGATTTAGAACAAGCAGATGCTTTACAAGGGAAAATGTTGGCTAGATCGAGTTGCCAATCTACTCATTCTCTTTATGTATTGAGTTTAGTGATATTGATCTTGATGATGTATTTGAAACGAAGTCATCAATGAGAAATACAATCAAAACCGACTTCTTGATCAACCAAAGTACATTGAGCACCATAATTCGTACAATCCAATATCGCCAAAGCACCACCTTCACACCACATCAATGTATTCCCATCACATAATCCTTGATAATCGATATTCTCACAAGATTGATTTTCGGGTGTATCTTCAACATTCATATCGCTTTCATCTAAACAATAAAAGCCAGTGATTTCATCAATCCAACCACATCCTAAATCACATTCCCTATATTCAACTTTTAAATCATCTGAACACCAAATCGCCATATTCCCATCACAAGCACCCAAATAATCGATATTTCCACAATGATCTGTATCATCTAAGGTATCATCTAAGGTATTCTCTACTTCTTGATTTTCAATAACATTGATATATGCTGGTTGTTTTAGATTGCTATACACATCTCCAATCATGCTTTCAATAAAAGGAATAAAGACATCTGTGCGCATATCTACCCCAAAAGAAACACATTCACTGTCACCATAAGAAGTAATACCTACAATCCATTCTTGCCCTTCATAATATGCCAATGCTGGACCTCCAGAATCGCCTGAACAAGTATTTTTATTGGGATGACGATATGTAAAATTTTGATCAAAAATTTGATCAATTGAGATTTTCACTGATCTTTTTACACCAGCATTGTCACTAAAAAAACCCGTAATCCCATACCCTACAAAATTAAATTTTTGAGAACTTGCCAAATGAATATCACTTAAAATCCCCATTGGCGCAATATCAGTCATTGATTCGGATAAATGAGCCAAGGCAATATCATTTTGAATACTAGGTGCATTTGAATAATTCGGATGGGTGATGACTTGATCGATATCTATTTTCTTTTTAGGCTCAGAGATTTTAAGTCCGGTGATAAAATAAAAGGACTCACCTTCAATACAATGTGCAGCAGTCAAAATCCATTCTGGATGAATTAAAGTCGCTGTACATAAACCACCGTCATTTGAAAGCAATGCACCAATCGAAGGGTAAGCATTTTCCAATTGCCCACCCACAATTCGTTGTGTGCTTTGTTTGACAACACCTTCACTGACTTTAAGATCATCAACAGCTTGAGGTTGATCACAAGCACTCATCAGTAACAAGAATAGAATATATCTATGCATAGGAACTCCTAAGGACAAAAAAATGGCGTTTTGCTTGAAAAAAGCTTTACTGCATCGTGCTCTTAGTGTTTTTGTTGCATTTTCATACTTCTTTTTCCTTTGTTTTTTGATATACCATTATCTAGTTAAATGAGAAATCGGTCCCTTAAATCAGGAAAAACCATGAGATTTATTATCCTTCTTTTATTTGTGATGGGCATATTTGCTTGTGACGATCAAAACACCAGCGATGACAAGAAAAACGCTGGTTCTATCACCACTGGAGCCGCTCAAGGTGCCACCCAAGTTATCGGTGGCACAAATCAAGATCCCGCTGGTGCAATGGGGGCTACCCCTGCTGGTATGATTGGTGCTACTCAAGCTGGGATGATGGGGGCTACCCCTGCTGGCATGATTGGTGCTACTCAAGCTGGGATGATGGGGGCGACTCAAGCGGGTACTACAATGGAAGTCACTGCTGTTGATCTGGAGATTTCTCCAAATTATGCTGTCTTAGCGTTTACTGATCCCAATCTTCCCCCTAGTCAAGAATTTGTCTTGATGGTTGAAGAACAAGATGGGACTTCTAGAATCCTTAATCCCAATGAAGCGACTTGGGAAGTTGATCCTCCAGCTTTTGGACAAGTGAATATGGGGATTTTTACAAGTTTGGGCCAATTTGGTATCGGACGCATTAAAGCCAGCTATGGGCAACTCAATGCCAGCGCGGAGATTATTGTTCAAAAACCCGAAGATATCATACTCGATGGGTTACCTATGAATACCCCCGAAATCTTTGATCAAGCAGAGGCTGATGAAAACTGCCGTCCTTCATTTATCTATCCAGAACCCATGACTGTCATTCCTTTAAATCTAAGCGGTTTAACCTTACAATGGAATCAAATGGGTAGTGGAAATACATATATGGTAGAAGGCAAAGCTGGACAATCTCAAGTGAGATGGTTTACCAACCAAAATAAACTCACACCTGAAGGTTTGGCTTGGGAAAGCCTAAAACGCGCTTCTTTGGATGAATATATCGATTTAACCCTAGCTGTCATTGATAATGGTAGGAAATGTGTTTCTCTTTCTATGCCCTTAATCGTTGATCGATCTGAACTCATTGGTGCCGTGTATTATTGGTCAACGGGTGATTTTGGCATTATGAGATTAGCAGCGGGTGAAACAGCGCCAGAACCCTTTTTAACCCAAGGAACAGCACCTAATATCAATTGCCCAGCTTGTCATGCTTTATCAAGAGATGGTTCTAGGGTTGCTTTTACCAAAACTTCTTTTCCACCATTTGGTGATCTGGCTGCTTCATTGGTATCTGCCCCTTCTCAAATGCTCTATAATAGCATGGGCATTGAAGGTTATTTCCCAAGCTTCTCTCCAGATCCAAGAAAGCTTGTCGCTGGGAGTAGTGGTAATTTGGTGATTAGAGATAGTGATAATGGTATGCTTCTTGGACAATTACCTATGCCTTCTACCAAAGTTGGGGGTGAACCCGATTGGTCTTGGCAAGGTGATAAGATTGTCGCTGTACTCGGTGATAAAGGACTGGTGAATGCTTTACCCAATGTTGCGATTAATGCTGGGTCTATTTATCAATGGTCTTTGGTCAATGATCAATGGCAAGATCCAGTGTTGATTTATGCTAATCAAGGGGCATTGCAAAATAACCGCCCATCTTATTCCCCAGATGGACAATATATCGCCTTTAATACCCAAGCAGACAATGCCAACCAAGGCCAAGGGATGAGTAATCCAAACACAGATTTATGGATCACATATCCAGATGCTAATCATACTGCTGTGCGTTTAGATCGAGCCAATCAAGGCTCTAATTTGGGCAATAACTGGCCAAAATGGTCACCCACTGATCGTAGGGGCAGAATGTGGTTAGCCTTTAGTTCTCTACGTAATTATGGACATATCTTGGTGAATACTGAAGCAAGACCCCAAATTTGGGTGACATCCATTGATCCTAATATCCCCCATGGACAAGACCCTTCATCTCCGGCATTTTGGCTTCCCTACCAAAATACCAATAGTGGTAATCATATCCCCTATTGGTCTGCGTATGAAAAAAGATAAATCATAATACGCAAATTAAGCTTTGTCCCAATCGAACCACATCATTTTTCTGTAATTCTATTTTTTGTACAACCCTTAACCAAGTCCCATTTTGACTGCCCAAATCTTTGAGTTCAATGATATCATTTTTGACAGAAATGGCGATATGTGCAGGACTCATATAGGCATCATAAGAAAAAGTCACATCGCTCAAATATCTGCCGATTTTAGAAATGCCTTCAATCAAAGGATATAAGCCTAGTTGTGCACCATCTGATCTAATATGGGATAGGGTGTATTTAGAGAACTTAATGGCATTAGGCGCTTTATTGAGATCAGTCACTGCACTTGAACTCAATTGAATTTTAAACATCTGTTGCCCAATCATAAATTCTTCACCCACAGACATGATTTTAGATGATCTTAATCTCAGCCATGTTCCATTTAAACTCTTTAAATCTTCTAAAATCAGATTTTGGGCATTTTTCTTAAAAGAAGCATGTCTTGAAGAGAGATGAAGGTCATTAGGCAATGAAATATCTACTGTGCCTCTGCCCACAACAAGTTCAGTGCTTTTGTTGAAGAGAAATTGTTTACTCTCTTGGTGATTCTTTTTCAAAAGCACTAAAGCAAAGTTTTTGGGTAAAGCTGGGGGCGTTTGAATCTTAGGCAATGGCTCTAAAACAGATTTTTTAAGATTCACTTGTACATGGGTGCCACTGTCACTCATTTGATCAAAATCATCTAAATCTAAATCCATAGAATCATCTAAGAGATGATCAGAAGCTGTTGATTGTCCAACCATATCTAAATCCATAAAATCGATATCATCAAAAGATTCATCCATTTCTTTGCTAGGGCTAGTTTTTTGACTGAAGTCAAATACTACTGGTTGTGCTTTAGGTGGATCCGAAGTTACAGCTTGCATGAGCGCAAAATCCATCCCCGGTTCTGTATTTTGGGGCGGTAAAGTAATATCTGTTGCTACTGCAGAAAGCAATGATTTTGAAAAGTCATTTTTTACTACTTTGGAAAAAACAGCTGGATATTGACTACTGGCTTGAGGAGGTAAATCAAGGGTTTCATCAAAAGCAAAAGAACTTTCTGCATTTGACGCTGCTGAGAGCAGAGGTGCAGTAATTGGCTCTAAAACACTTGCAGGTAATTCACTCCCACAATGACTACATTTTTTTTGTTGATCTTGATTGTTTTTGCCACAAATAATACATTGACCCATGAAAGTCCTCTTCATGCTTTTAAACTGTTAAATATTATATGTTTTAAACTACTCTCTTTATAGAATCAAGAAAACATAGATATTGTAATCACTAAAGCGATTTTTTATTTGAATCCTAAGTTAAAATTTAGCTATATCTCAATTCGATCTTTATTCAATCGATCAATTGAGGAGTAAAAAATGACAAATATTGTGAATGTTGCACAAATCAATAGATTAAACGGCATACATCAAGCCCTAACTGAGCGTAAGCTTGTGTTAGCGAGGTATCTTTGACGAAACACACCATAGAGAAAGAGTCGCTGAACTCGATCATCTAAGTGGTAAAAATGATTTTTGGAATGATCAAAGCAGAGCCCAAGAACTCTTAAAAGAAAGAAATGATGGGAAAGCGATTCTCGATAAACTCGATGATCTACAAAGCAATCTCAATGATCTTACCTTTTTTATAGAAATGGCTTCAAATGATGATGAAGCTTCTTTAATCGAAGCCCAAACCCTTGCACAAGACATAGATGAAAAACTCAAGAAAATGGAGTTTGCAAGGATGTTAAGCGGTACGCATGATAAATCAGCTTGCTTTGTCAGTATCAATGCTGGTGCTGGTGGTACAGAAAGCCAAGATTGGGCTTCTATGCTTTATCGTATGCTCAATCGTTTTTGTGAAAGAAGAAAATATCTAGTAGAAATCACAGATGAACTTCCAGGTGAAGAAGCTGGGATTAAAAGCATTACTTTTAGAGTAGAAGGTGAATATGCTTTTGGATACCTAAAAGCAGAAAACGGTGTACATCGTTTGGTAAGAATCTCTCCCTTTGATAGCAATAAAAGACGACATACAAGCTTTGCAAGTATCTCTATCTTGCCAGATATCGAAGAAGATATAGATATTGAAATCAAAGAAGATGATATTGAAATGGATACTTTTAGATCCAGTGGCGCTGGGGGACAGCATGTCAATAAAACCAACAGTGCTGTTCGCTTAACACACAAACCCTCTGGCATTGTGGTCTCTTGCCAAGCTGAGAGAAGCCAACACAAGAACAGATCCACTGCGATGAAACTCCTTAAAGCCAGACTCTATGAAGTTGAATTAAATAAGAAAACAGAAGAGAGAGATGCGCTTTATGCGAGTAAGTCCAAAATCGATTTTGGTAGCCAAATTCGCTCCTATGTATTACACCCTTATCAACTGGTCAAAGATCTCAGATCTGAATATGAAACCAGTGATACCCAAGGTGTTCTTGATGGGGATTTGGAACCCTTGATGGAAGCTTATTTATTGATGAATAGCAATGCTTAAAAACGCCGAAATATGCTCAATACACAATGATGGTTCTTCCAAAAAAGCTTGATGAGAAGCCGATTTTACTTCTCTCATATCAGCAAAGGGCATCAGTAAAACTGCTTCTTTGGCAATATCACAAAACTTTCGATCACCTTCTCCATTGAGCCAAAGGGTAGGGATTTGGATGTGCGCCAATTGATCCCAAACAGAAGGCATATTGGCAAGAGAAAAGACATATAACGCAAAAATCAATCCCATGGGATGATGATCATCGATTTGTTGAAGCGTTCTCTCTTTAAAGAATTTGGGTCTTTTTTGAGAGAGTCCCACTAAAATTTCTTGGGTATACCATTTTTTAAAGAATTGCCCCAAATCATCATCTTGTATTAAAAAATTAATCCAATGCAAATCATCATACCAACGCTGTTCTTTGAGTTCAGCACTTTTTAACCCTGGAGTAGCCCCCATCAAAATCATCGCTTTGATTCTTTGAGATAAAAGTGGATGTAAACTCAGATGCAAAGACAATCTACCGCCAAGGGAATATCCCACAAGGATCAATGATTTTTGATCGCTTTGATCTAGGATTTGTATAATCGCTTTGGCTAATAAATCCACTTCTTTGAGAAACCCCTGTTCTCTTTGAGGTTTATATTCATGTAGATCAACATTCCCATTATTCTCTGGATCTTCATATTGTGCATATTCTGAATAGCTGGTTTGTGCATGTCCAGTAAGCGCAATGGCATGCATTTGGTATTGATCTTTAAAATGATTTGCTAAGTCTAAAAAATCGCTTTTTAAGCCCCCAAAACCATGTAAGAAAATCATACATTCGCTGTTTGGGGGGGCATAATCCCAAGAGCAAATATCATAGATATATTGTGCCACTCTGATTTTTCTTGAAATGGGTAAGAGATCAAAATTAGGGATTTTGTCAAAAGATGCTTGGGTGAGCGTAGACTGATAAAACCTTGTATTTTTCAAATCATTCTTCTTAAAAAAAGCATGAGATAAATCGCAGTTTTTGAAGATCACTTGATCCAAAATACAACCATCAAATCTACTGTTTTCTAAACGACATTCATTAAAAATTACCCCACTTAAATTCGCCCCACTGAAATCTGTGCCACTTAAATCCGCACCACTAAAATCACAACCGATTAAAACATAACCACAAAGGGTCATATTTTGAAGATTTAAGCACCGTCCATCTCCATTGATCATGACATGAGGATGAAATGAATGATCAGCGCTTTGCCTAAGGAAACGTAGGGATTCTTTTGTATTTAATTGAGTTCTTTGGTTTTTTTCTTCTATGGAAATTGCTTTTCTTTTCATTTTGTATTTTTTATGCTTCTATGTTGTATTTGGATTAAGGCATTTAACGAAGGAAAATGACATGTGGATTGCAGCTTTCATTTTATTTTTACTAAGTGGGATATCTTTGTTTATCCGTTTTAGATCTTTAAAAAAACTACAACATCTCAGCGGAGTTCAAGAACAAACGCCTAAAGCTATTATTAATATGCATCAAAAACTAAGTCAAGAACTAGGTGAGTTGAATGAACTCGTCTGTGTTGTCGGAAATTGGTATTGCAATCAACCTGTTTATACTCCTTGGAAAAATACAGCTTGTTTATACTATAAAGCGACCCAAGATCGAGAATATGAAGAACACTATCAAGAACGAGATCAACAAAATCGAGTGATCAATAAAACCCGAATTGATCGAGATCGGATTTTGACTCAAGAGAATTATGCTGATTTTGTGATGCATGAAGATGATACTCAAATCGAGATTAAAAGCCAAAACGCAAACTTTGATCCTGTTCATAAAAGCTATGCCAAATTTGAACCAGTGATGAATCACTTCTCTAACTTCTTGATCGCTCAAAAAAAAGTATTGGGTGATCGCTATGAAGAATACACCTTTAATCCAGGGGAAAATCAAAAACTCACCATCATCGGTAACCTAAAAAAATCAAATCAAGGTTTTAGTATCTCTCAACATGATGATCTATGGATCATTACCACCAAGAATAGAAAAGAATTGATCAAAGAAAGCTCTCGTTGGGCATTTTGGAGCGGTTGGACTGGCTTGATTCTATTGATCGCTTCTGTGGTATGCGCTGTTTTGGCACTTTTAAAAATTGTTTAGATCCAATATCAATAAAAGATTGACTCTAAGTAAATATATTATATAGATACAACAAGCTTTATCTATTCAACAAGGGGATATAAATGAAAAATCTACTTCATTTTTTAATGATTTATATGTTGGTAATACTCTCTTTTGCTTGTATTGAAGAACAAGAAAATGCCATAAAAGATGCAGAAATCACCAAAGATGCAGAAATCACCAAAGATGCAGAAGTTTTGATGAGTAAATGTGATCTTGATTTCACAGTCAATACAGAATCTTGCCAAAGCAAAGAATGTAATTATGGTGAAAACAAATGCTTGAACGCAATGCAATTACAAACTTGTAATCAACAAGGAAAATGGGAAATATCTGATTGTTATACAGCTTGTGCATATAGTGATCAAAATTATGCTTATTGTATTGACTCAAGAGATGCACAAGTATTTTTAGATATGTTTGAAAATGATCAAGGCACTCAATCAGATCTCTCTATGATGAATGATTGGGCATTGGATATGAGTGAAATCGATGCAGAAGTGACTTGTGTAAATTGCGATATTGAATGGGTGAATATCAATGCTGGTCGATTCACAATGGGAAGTAATCGAGAAGTTGGGGAACAACCTATGCATGAAGTGATGATTGCCCATGCATTTATGATGTCTAAGAGTGAAGTCACTGTTGCACAATATCGAACTTGTGTGAATGCTGGTATATGCACAGCACCAGGACCTTATGTTGTAGATCAGAATTTAAAATGTGTATGGGGTATGCCTAATGATGATCTTTATCCAGTGAATTGTTTAACTTGGCAACAAGCCAGAACTTTTGCAAAATGGGTGGGTGGTGATCTACCAAGTGAATCTCAATGGGAATACGCAGCCACATCTCAAGGATTGAATCATATATATCCTTGGGGCAATGCAGATCCTAGTTGTATGCTTGCCAACTATTGGTCTGAGAATGCACCTTGTAATCCATCAGAATTAGCACCTGTGGGACAATCAATGCCAGTATGTAGTTTGAATGCTGGCAATACAGTGCAAGGTTTATGTGATATGGCTGGAAATCTCATTGAATGGACTTTAGATCAATATCATCCTTTTTATCAAGATGCCCCTAACAATGAATCTCCTTGGTGTGATTTTGCTGATTGTAGAAATATGAATGTGGAACGTGTTGTGAGGGGTGGTAGTTGGCTCACTGGAATCAATAATCTCACCAATACTTATAGATATTCTTATAATGATTCTTTTTCTTATGACAATATCGGCTTTAGAGTGGTAAAAGCTAATACACAGACCCCTTAATTCGATCTAATCCTTGTATTAACCCCTTGCATTTCACCCAAATCTCTTGCCACTCCAAATCAGCTTGAGAATCTGCAACAATCCCCCCACCAGCCCTATAAAACAATGTATCATTTTCCACCCAAGCTGTTCTGATCGGTAGATTAAAATCCCCAACTTCATCAAATGAAAGATAGCCCAAAGCACCACAATAGATACTGCGATGATGATTTTCTACTTGGGCAATCACTGTCATACTTCTCTTCTTGGGGGCCCCAGTAATACTCCCACCAGGGAATATTGCCCTAAAAATATCAGCAATTCCCACATTTTTTCTTAAACGCCCTTGTACAGTAGAAATCAAATGAATCACACTTGGAAATCTATAGATTTTCAATAATTCAGTGACTTCGATAGATCCACCTACACAAAGTTTCCCCAAATCATTTCTTTCCAAATCCACAATCATCAAATGTTCTGCTCGATCCTTGATCGAAGCGATTAAATCTTCTTCTAAAGCTGTATTTTCAGCTTCATCATTGCCCAACCGCCTTGTCCCTTTAATGGGTGAAGTTTTGATAACCCCTTGATGCTGATCCCAATAGATCAAATGTTCTGGACTAAAACTCATAATGCTACAATCTTTACTGAGTTGTACATAAGCAGTAAAGGGGATTTGTTGATTTTGTCTAAGTGCCAAAAAGACAGAAAGATGGGATAATCCTTTGCTGAGTTTTGCTTGTAAGGGAATCGTGAGATTACATTGATATACCTCTCCAAGCGCTATGTTTTCTTGAATATGATGAAATGCTTTTTGATATTGCTCTTGATCAATACAAGGCAATAACGATAAATCCCCTGCACTCAAAATCACCCCTTGGTCTCTTGTCTTTTCAACTTGATGATTGTCAAAATAACGATATATCTGATCAAATGATGCTTGATCTAATGCCATCAAATAACCTGTATTTTCAAAATGATCCCAAATATAGGCAGATTCATAAAAAATCATCCATAACATCGGTAATTGAGATTGATGTTCTGTGTATTGGGGTAAGGGTAAATCTTGAAGGGGATAACCACATTCATAAGATACACCACTGATCATCCAAGGTCTTGGTAATTGAAGATATGCGACCTTTGATTGAGTTTGCTCTTGTATATTGATTTGTAGATCGATCTGTTGATCAATGATCAACTCACCTAATGCATTCTCTTGATAGACATCGATTTGTGATAGATTTTGGGTATAACGATTTTTTAATGCCAAAATATATGATTCCCATTGCTCAAACATATCTGCTGATAAATCCCATGTTTGATGATCTACTGGGATGGGCATGAACATTGAATATCTTGTAGATTGACTTTGCCCAGATCGATCTAACCATGTTTGCTTTTCCTGAAAACCATGTATTTTTACCCATGATGCGATATCACCGATTTGAGATGTTTTAAAAACAAACATATTCTTCTCTTTCATAATTTCTTGATATGAACTACTATTTTAGGCTCAATATAAAAAAATCAATTTGTTTTTAGGCTAGGTATCAAAAATGTTAAACCCAATGATGTATAGGCATATCATGCAATTATATCGCATACTCATCTTATTTCTATCTTTTTTATCATTAATTGCTTGTACAGAAGAAGTAAAACCCAAATCTGAAATCCCTTCTACAACATTGATGATGCCCCTAGATCAAACGATACCTATTAGCATAGACCTCACAACAACAGATCATCCAGTTGATCTCTTTATTGTGGACTCTCAAATCGATGCTACTCAAGAACTCGATGCCCGTTTGATTGTAACCCCCCCTCAAACACCAACCAAAATCAATACTCTACTCACAGAAAATCTCTTAGAATCCGCCCAAACTGCCGTAGTGATTCCGATTACTGTTCAATGCATGGTTTTAGATCAATATGGGCAACCCATGCCAGAAGAAAGCAGTAAAGCAAAGATCAAGATTAGACCTAGTTCTTGGGTATCCATTCCCCCTTCTACCCAAACCTTTAGCTCTACCAAAACTGGGATTTATCAGGTGAGTTGTGAATACCTAGAAGCAGGATTAATCGATGATACACCTGCACAATGGGAAGTGATTGCTGGTCCTGCTCGTTATTCGGAAGTAGTACTAAGCCAAAATATCATAGAAGCTGGAGAAAGCTTTGCCATTCAATGTTTGCTTTATGATGAATACCTCAATGAGATTGGGGCACAAAACAATGAAATATCTTGGTTACTCAATCCAACCATTGATCGGGTATTGATGATCGATCAACAACTGAGAATCGAAACTGCTGGGACTTATCATATCTCTTGTAGTACACCTACAGTCACAGAAATTAACGATGAAAGCTTTGAAATTATCCCCTCTCAAGCAGATCATCTCCTCTCTTCCCTAAACCCAATCAAAACAGCATATCAAATCGGTGAAGTCATCAATTGGAATATACAAGTCTTAGATCGATTTGATAATGAAATCATCAATCCTCACTTAGATTATCAAATCCCCAATGGCTTATCTTATTTTGGTAATGAAAGATGGATTGGAGATACAGCAGGTAGTTATATGATCGCTGTGACTGTGGCAGATGGTATTGAAAGGGAAATGCCTTTAAGCGCAAGTGTTGAGATTCTCATTGATGATGGTTTGCCTACAATACAATGTGTCAACCCAGCTTTATCATATATGGGGACCATACAACAAACAACAGTCACTGGGCAAGTCAATGATATTGCTGGGATTTCAAGAGCTTCTATTGATGGAGAACCCATGGTAATCGATAATCTTGGGCGATTTTCTAAGTCTGTGACCCCAAATTGGGGCTTAAATCTTTATACCTTGAATGCTGTGGATAGCCTTGGAAATGAAAGCAGTACTTTTTGTGCATTCTTTGCTGCCAATGCCTACCATGCAGAAGGAACAACCATGGCTGATGCTGCGATTTTACATCTTGATCAATCGGCAATTGATGATGGCGCACCTGCTTCACCTTTGAGAAGTTTGACAGATATCATTCGTGGGATGCTCAATTCTAGAGGTTTGGTCAATACTGTAGATACCATGCTACGATCCATGAATCCTTTGTATAACCAATGTGTGGTGAGTACATTCCTTGGTTGTGCAACCAGCGCAAATATCACTTATACAGGGATGTCTATTGGGGCAAATAACACAGTAAGCGCTACTTTGGTCAATGGTGGAATTCAAATGACTGTGGTTTTAAATAATTTGGTATTTAATGCAAGGGCAAGGGGATCTGTTGTGGGCATTCCTTTGGATGAAAGTGGATCTATTGCTTTGAGCAGAATGACCATTGGGATTACTTTTGATGTTAGGTTGGTCAATGGTCAACCCCAAGTCAGTGTCAGGGGGACACCTAGTGTCACCATTGGTAATATCACTGTTAATTTTAATAGTGCGATTTTGGGGACTGTGCTTGAAGTATTGAGTAGTCTATTTGAAGGTTTGATTAGAGATCAAATCGCCAATAGTATTAAATCTTATTTATCTACAGAAGTAGATTCGATTTTAACCAGTGTATTGCGTTCTATCGATTTGAGTTCTATTGCACTGAGCCTAAATATCCCTAACCCAGCAAATGGTGGTAATATCAATTTGGCTTTATCTTTTTCGATCAATAGACTTGATTTAAGTGCCCAAAGAATGAGAATGACCCTTTCTTCAAGAGTATCTGGCACAAGAACCCAAAATCGTGCATCTGCTGGGATTGCTTTAACAAATCAATCATCTCTCATTGAACTCAACCCTGGCGCTGGGAGAAATACATCTGGAGCGGCATTTATGGGATTCCTTAATGCTTGTTTACATCAAATTTGGAGAAGTGGATTATTTGAGATTAGCAGTCAAAGCCCTGTGCTGAGTGCTTTATCAGCAAGTGGTGCTAGATTATCATTTGCTGTTCTTGTACCACCAGCCATTGAGCTACTTAATAGCAATCAAGGCATACAAGCGAGAATACATATCGGCCCTGCCACAGGATCATTTTTCTATCCAGGATATTTTGAAACTTCTTTAAATGCTAGATTTGCGATGACTGCACTTGCCAATATCTCTATCGATCAATCTCAAACATTGAGATTTGGCGGATTGTTGATTGAAAGCTTCCATTTTGCACTTGATGAATTTGCACTCAGCGAACAATCTAGAGTAGTGATTGAAGATGATTTAAAGAATATTATGCAGAGTCTGCTCGATACAGCACTCAATGAAGCATTACCCTCTTTCCCTATTCCAGACTTTGCCTTACCTAATTCTTTAAATGCTTATGGTGTTCCGTTGAATACAAGATTAGGCATTAAACAAGTCGTGTTAGAAAAAAATGGATCACACCTTCAAATCAAGGGCATTTTTATGCCATAATCCCTTCATATTTGAAGTGAATTAGATAAGGATAAGACAGATGAAAACAGAGATAATTGCGATATTTGTATTCTTCTTGGCGTTACTGGGATGTGAAGAAGATGTTGTGAAAAAAAATAGGCAAATCGATGATGCAATGGTAAGCACAAAGACAGATCTTTATATTCTAGATCAATTCATTCCCTTAGATATCTCTTTGGCATTAGATAAATCCACTGAAATCAATGTAGAAGATATGAATATCATGCCTACTACCATCTCTTGGGTAGAACTGAGCGTGAGTCCAGCTAAGAATATCTATACCCTCAGCGATTTGTTGGATTTAAATGTCAAAGCCTTTGATCTCTATGGCACTGAAATGATCGATGAACCAAGCTTAACTTGGACTTGGAATATTATGCCATCTCAATTCGCACATATCGATCAAAGGAAATTGAGCTTTTTGGCAGAAGGCATAGGAGAAATTAAGCTATGTGCTCAACTCAATGCCAGCGAAAAATGTGTGCAAAAACGTTTTGTTGTCAGCCAATCTAAACCCATCCTTCAAGTAGATAGCCCTGTGAGAGGCGCTGCTTTAACCAATGATCAAGAAAATATCGATCAACAGATCAAAGTCGCTGGTTCAGCAACACTTGCTTCAAGTCAATTAATGCTTTGGGTCAATGGTAAAAATGTCGCTTTGGATGATCGTGGACATTTTGAAGTATTGATCCCAGCTGATTTTGGGAGAAATGATATTGAAGTGGTCGCCACAGATTTGCTTACTGGCAGTACAGTAAAAGATTTTAGGACTGTATTGTGGGCACCTAGATATTTGCCTACTGAACCTCATCAATCCAAAGTAGAAAAAGCATTGTTATTATCGTTATCTCAAAGCTTTTTAGATCAAAATCTACCCATTGATTTCATGCAAAATCCCATTGTACTCAATGATCTAAGCCAAAGCATCTCAGCACTTTTAAGCCTAATCGATCCAATCACTTATTTGCCTACCCAAGATCTGGTAAACCAAGGGGTATTTCAGCTCAGAGTAGAAGAGATCTCTTTAAATGAACCTATGGTGGATATCCATTGGATGGATGATGGGATTGAATTGATTTTGGATTTACCCGCTCTCACCATTCGCACAAGCGGTGGACTGAGCTTCCAAAATCAAAATATTTCCTTAGATGGTGATATTATCATCTCTATCTCTGCATTTAGCAAATTATCCATAGAGCAAACCCCAGAGAATCCACTGAATTTGGCACTTACTGATTTTGGGGTCACTGTTCAATCTATTCAAGGACATTTTATAGACCCAAGCGCAAATGCCATTGTAGAAACAATCGGTTCTCAACTCAGACAAGTAGTAAGCGATGTTGCCAATCAATTGCTTTCATCTCTTTTACAAGAACAACTCGCTAGTATCTTGTCCCAAGGACTCAGTTCTCTCTTCAGCGCTTTAAACCATATTCCCATTGATATCAATCCCAATATTGCAGGGATTGAACCCGTATCTTTGGATTTGGGAATCACCCCCAGCCAATTATTGTTGGAAAGATTTCGTTTTGCCCAAATCGCAACAGATCTCCTTGTCATACGCAATAGCCAAAGCGAACCTATTGCTCAAATCCCAGGGATTCCAGATTACTTACCTTCTCAAATACCAGTCCCCCAAAGCCCTCTTGCCGTTCAAATCCAATCTTCTTTCTTCAATGCTTTTGCTTATGAACTTTGGCGTGGTAATCTACTCAATATTCACATGCCAGCCCCAGCGGGTGTTGAGAATTTGGTAGAAGACATACAAATCTCTTCACCTTTACCCCCAGTGATTTATGGCAATAGAACCCATTCTGGTGTTGATATCACTCAACCCTTGGTTTTGACCATTCCAGCGCTTAATGTTGCCTTAAAAGGTCCCACAGAAGCTGGTTATGATCATTACGAGATCACTTTAAGTGTGGGCTTGGATCTACACATCAGTGATTCTGGTTCTTTTACTCTTTTACTTTCAGATGAACCTGAAATTATCGCTACTTTGATCGTTCAAGAGAGAAGCCGACCGATTGTAGATGCAAGGGCATTAGCAACTCTTTTTAAGAGCACTGTGTGGCCTCAACTCAAGACAGCGCTTGATGGAAAAATCTCTTTTGGTCTACAAGCGATTTCCATTCCAGCCAATCAATTTAGCGCCCTTGGTCTAGATCTTAGCGCTGCTTCGATTATCCCCAAATTGATTGCACCTTTGGAAGTGTATCAACAAGGATGGATCAGTATCAATGGTGAAATTTTATTTGAACTTTTAAGAGAAATTCGTTGATCCTTTGAAATATTTCGCAAGAGATCTGGTTTAATGACCCGATCATCTTTGATTTTTTGATAAAATCATAAAAAAAAATTGACTTTATCCCCTTGAAAGTTTAGTATCAACCGCAAAAAGAGAACGAATTTTATTCTCTTAACACATCAGCAATTTATGAAATTGTGTAGGCATTCTTTAAATCCTTAGATTAAAGCAAGCAAAATTCAAAATCATCAATCCAACAAACATCTCATTAGAGAAAAAGATCAGCCCTTATAATTAAGGTATCAACTATAGGAATCAGCTATGAAATTAGCTAAAATATTAAGCAGAAGTAGTGTCTTGAACAATTATCCAAGACTAAAGCCAATGGCTGGAGATATCGCTAACGAAATTGAAGAAAACAATATAGAGAGTCTTAGGGATTTTTTACATGCGCCTCAATTCTCCAAACTCAATCTTGAACAAAAAACACTCTTTTGGAAAGCTTACCAACAAGCACAACAGATTTATCAATGGCAACAAGATATCGCTGAAGAGAGAAGTCACACTCAACCCATCCCAGCGATCTTGCTCAATGAAATCGATCAACCTTTAGATCTTGAATTTATCGATTTTGCAGCAACATTACTTCCCAAAGATTTATCAGAACATCAAAGAAGAGAAGCATTAAAAGAAGCTTTACAACTCTTTAGACTTGTCGCAATGACAGCATATCACAATGTGGGTTTTGTGCTCAATGGTCAAGGTTTTGAAAGTTTAGAAAGCTTTAGCCTTGAAGATGCTACAGATTTAAATGTGCTTCAAACAGAGATTTCTCAACTCGATATTGAATTCGATTGGGATATCGAAAATCTAGCTGAATTGGTTTCCAATTGTACTTCAGATATCAATCACTTTAAGACAAATAGAATAGATATTCAATTAATAGAAGACCTAATTTTACCTCAACTTCCAACAGCATTATGGAATAAAAAAATGACAGAATTTCAAGATTCTCCAGATGATCAATTAAATCAAATCGAAGACAGCTTATCTTGGCTTAATTCATCCAAAGCCAGAAGAGAAGATCGCGTATTATCAGTATGGCCTACAGAAAGAAAAGGCTCACTCTACGCTACGCTTGTACACAGTGAAGGTCGTGTTGTATTTAGCAATGAATTAACTTGGGATATGGATGAACCCGAAAGTATTTTGGATACCCTTCAAAATGTACGCACAACTTATATCGCTTATCCCCTTGGTGATGCCGATGAATCCCTTGAACAATTTGTCAGTGAAATCAGCAAAGATCAAGATCAAAGAATACAATATCAATTGGTTGGTATTTCCACTGCTGGATTAGAAATTGAAGAAATTGAAGGCAATCAAGTGGAAGAACAAGCTGAAGCTGCTGCTAGCGCACTTGCCAGAAGATTAATTTCTCTTCTCAAAGGTTGGTCTGCTGCTCAAGATGCTGAAGAATATTTGGATACCACTTCTGTGATCAATTATTTGTTTACCAACGATGAAATCGATGATTTTGGTGATAGTCTATATGCTAAGGTTGAAGAACTGAGAGCAAAAGCTGGTTTAATGGGCGAAGATGATGAGCTCAAAAAGACAAATCGTCCCTTTAGACATCAAAAAATCGCAGAACAAATCCCTGCAAAGACCATTGATGAACTCAAAGTAGGGATGGAACTCGATGGTATTGTTTCTCACATGAAGAACTATGGTGTTTTCGTAGATATCGGTTTAGAACAACCATCTCTTGTTCATCAAAGCGAACTCGCAACACCCGGCATGAGACCCAATCGCTATATGATTGGTCATAAGGTAAGAGTCAAAGTGCTTTCTGTCGATGTAGACAATAAAAGAGCACATCTCAGCATGAGAAATGTCCAAGATCCTAATGTCAATATTCCACCTCAAAGAGGTCCTAGAAGAATGCATAATGGCCCAAGATTTGGTAACGGTAACAATGATTATCAAAGTGGTGGCTATAACAGAGGCAATGATTTCCAAGGTGGCAATGGTTATCAACAAGGTGGTTATTACCCTCATAATAATCAAAGAAATAATGGTTACAATAGAGAACAAACAGGTAATAGTTACAATCCATATCGCAATAATCAAAACCAAGATGGTTACCAAAATAACTATCGTAACCACAATCAAGATGGTTACCAAAATAACTATCGCAGCAATCAAAGCCAAGATGGTTACCAAAATCACTATCGCAGCAATCAAAACCAAGATGGTTATCGCAATCACTATCGCAGCAATCAAAACCAAGATGGTTACCAAAATCACTATCGTGGCAATCAAAGCCAAGATGGTTACCAAAGCAATTATCGCAACCAAAACCAAGATGGATTCCAAAGCAATTATCGCAGCAATCAAAGCCAAGATGGATTCCAAGGTGGCGGCATGAGAAATCATCAAAGAAATCAAGGCGATCAATTCTATCAACCCAGAGATCAATATCGTAACAATCAAAATCAA
>JACCDO012176524.1_pt1 | contig 23410 bp, 5 predicted proteins | sample 7446101 | NCBI WGS metagenome assembly JACCDO01 (sample SAMN15323440, study PRJNA562643) | freshwater metagenome | isolation source: river surface water | place: USA:Blue River Watershed | collected 2017-08-16
GCTTATATAAATCCGCAGCAATCTGCTGATGCAACACAAGTATTTTCTAAAGTTGGTGTCAATCCGAGTACACTTGAGCAGGCAGAATCAGAAGTTAACGAAATTGGCGCCGCAAGTTTAGGATTTAACCCGTTTAGGCCTGAAGACCCTCCTCCTGGAAATTCACAAGATACATGGGATCCTGTTTTACAAATTTGGTTGAGGGGAAAACTTGTACCAAACACTGGCGAAGGCGAATTTAAATTTTCACAAGCAATAGATATTCCTACAGTTATCAATCAAATTATTTTATCCAGCGAATATGCTGAAAAAGCATTTGCTGATAAAGATAGTAATGGCATGATAACTTGGTGGAGAGTTGACACACAGACATATTATGTACAACCTCGAGCCAACGAAGCAATAACTGGAAAGTCTCCAAAAATTGCAGTTTATCGCGTAACTCCATACAAAGTGCATTACAGTAAAGTTGCAGGATCAGGAACAGCCGCTGACGGTTTTGATGCATTAAAAGCCCAAGCAATAAAAAGATACGATTATATTTTTACAGGTAAAAATACTGAAGTAATTAAATTTAATATCGATTATAATGTTGGTTTTTCTAATTCCTATGCATCAGATGCTTTTTTAAATTCAATAGGAATAGCAAGACAAAAATCAACAGCAACTGGCGATAATCAAGAGCAAAAACGAACAATAGCACCTGCACCAGAAGGAGCAGCATTTCAGCAAAATGCTGACGGTCTTGGCGGCCAACGCACACAATCAAATTTTGCTGCTATTGAAAATTCTCAGGACAAAGTTGGCGGAACTTCAACCGAAACAGCATTGCAACGATTAGGCAAGACATTTCACGATGCAATTACTAATCCTTATGATATGGTGATGTTAGATTTAGAAATATTAGGCGATCCTTTTTGGTTTGCAACCAGTGGCATGGGAAATTATGTTGCACAGCCAGTTCCAGCTTACAAGGATTTAAATCGAGACGGGTCTGTAAGCTGGCAAACAAGCCAAGTTGACGTGATTGTTAATTTTAGAACGCCAGTTGATCTTAATCAAACAACCGGGTTCCTTGATTTTAAAGGACCAAATCATATGGATATGACTAAAGATCCTAAAGCTGGTCCTGCTATTGGATTTACTGGATTGTATTGTGTTAACGTAGTAAAGAACGAATTTAGAGACGGGTCGTTTAGACAGGTGTTATCTGGATATAGAAGAAACGGCCAAGAGTTTAAAAAGATTGCAACAGATAAAAATGTTTTAAATCCTAAGAATCCAGGAAAACCTCAAGCAGGAACATAATATGTCATCAGGAACTACATCAGATACTATTGATCCAAAAATTAGTAGACCTAAAGAAGGTATATTTCTTGCCGAAGTTGTTGGGCACCAGGACACAACTTTCATGGGAGTGCTGGAAGTTAGATTGCATAGATATTATGGAAACTCTGTCGCAGTTGGACAAACTTATCAAGCAAAATATATGAGTCCTTTTTTTGGAGCTACTCCTTATGAAGGAACAACTGCCAATGACGACTATCCTAGTACACAAAAAAGTTACGGTATGTGGATGGTGCCGCCTGACATCGGTACAACTGTTATTGTAATTTTTGTTTTAGATGATCCTAAATTTGCATATTGGATCGGATGTGTTCCTGATGCACAAATGAATTTCATGGTTCCGGGTATTGCTGCCACAAAATTTACATCTGACGGCGAGGGTCGAGTTCCTGTAGCAGAGTATAATAGAAGAACAAATCCAGGATCTATAAAAGATTCTACAAAAATAAAAAAACCTAAACATTTGTTAACAGATGTATTAACAAAACAAGGTTTAATCAAAGACGATATTAGAGGTATCACTAGTTCCAGTGCAAGAAGAGAAACACCAAGCAGCGTTTTTGGTATTAGCACACCAGGCCCTCAAGATAAATTAGGTCCTTATAAGTCAGTCGGGTTAGAAAATAAAAAATCTTCATTGCCTATGAGTCGACTTGGCGGAACAACATTGGTTATGGATGACGGCGACGACAAGTTTATTAGAAAGACGTTAGCCAGCGAAGGCCCACCAGTTTATTCATCTGTTGAAAATAACGAAACAGACGGTTTGCGTAAAGTTCCACATAACGAGTTATTTCGTATTAGAACTAGAACCGGGCATCAAATTTTAATGCATAATTCTGAAGATTTAATTTATATTGGAAATGCAAGCGGCACTACATGGATTGAATTGACCAGCAACGGCAAAGTTGATATTTACGCAGAAGACAGTATCAGCATTCATACTGAAAAAGATTTAAACATTAAAGCAGACAGGGATATTAATTTAGAAGCAGGCAGGAACTTTAATTTAAAAGCCAAACAAAAAGTTCACATGGAAGCAGGTACAGATGTTGAAACATCAGCTGGTAATGATACAAAAGTTACTAGCGGTGCAAATTCACATATTAATAGCGGAACAACACATAGAGAAACTGCTGGAAAGATTTATATGAACAGCTCACAGAAAGCAGAAAAAACAATTTTATTAGATGTCTGTACAGTTCCTAACAAAGAAGGAATACAAGATTTAGAAACAATTATGATGCGTGTTCCGCAACATGAACCTTGGCCTCATCACGAAAATTTAGATCCAGTGTCTTTTAAAAATACTGATAGAGAAGCAACAAAATCAATAGCAACTCCTAAAACATTTACAAAATATACAACGGTTACGGATACGTTTGAAAAAATATTGCCGCCCGGTAAGGAAAACACAGCATGAGCACAAACCCAAAACTTTATAAAAAAATAACGTTATCGCCTAATCAGAAAAACGACCTCATAGCTCCTAAAACTTATAAGGGATTTAGTACAGTTAACGGAGATACAGAAAATTTTGCTTTGTACGATTTTCAGCTTATACAGCAAGATTTGTTAAATCATTTCCATGTCAGGCAGGGCGAAAGATTAATGAATCCTGAATTTGGAACTATTATTTGGGATTTATTATTTGAACCTTTAACTGAACAACTTAAAGATCTTATTGTACAAAACGTTAACACTATTATTAACTACGATCCTCGTATAAGTGCAAGCGAAGTTTCGGTAAGTCAGTATGATTCAGGAATTCAGCTAGAGTGTGTTCTTACATACTTGCCCTATAACATCAGTCAAACAATGCAACTACGATTTGACCAAGCAAATGGCTTAGTAATAGGATAAAGTACGCATATAATTTTCTTCGATAAATATTAATATTAGGAAAAATCATGACGGTTACTGCTAGACAAAATAAACTTTTAATTTCAGAAGACTGGAAAAAAATATATCAATCTTTTAAAAATGCGGATTTTCAAAGCTATGATTTTGAAAATTTACGCAGGACAATGATTGATTATATCCGTCAAAATTACCCTGAAGATTATAACGATTATATTGAATCTAGCGAATACCTTGCCCTAATTGACCTCATTGCGTTCTTGGGCCAAAGCATAGCTTTCCGCGTTGATTTAAATGCTCGTGACAATTTTTTAGAATTAGCAGAACGTCGAGAAAGTGTACTACGTTTAGCAAGACTGCTTTCTTATAATGCTAAAAGAAACGTAGCAGCTAGCGGACTATTAAAATTTTCTAATGTTTCTACTACAGAAAATGTAACTGATAGTAACGGTAGAAACTTAGCTGGACAAATAATTAATTGGAATGATGCCAGTAATGCAAATTGGTATGACCAGTTTATTAAAGTTTTAAATTCTGCATTTCCTAAAACACAACAATTTGGTAGTCCAGCAGCAAGCGATACAATTTACGGAACACCTACTGAGCAATACTTGTTTCAAACAAGTACTACCGGACTACCTGTTTACGGATTTACAAAAACTGTTGCAGGCAGGACCATGGACTTTGAAGTTGTAAGTACGACATTTAGAGGCAAGTCTTATATTTACGAGGAAACACCAAAGGAAGGAAATCCATTAAGTTGTGTCTATAGAGACGACGGCAAAGGTGCAGGCAGTCCAGGATCAGGATTCTTTTTGCGTTTTGTTCAGGGTACATTAAACACTGGAACATTTACTATTACTCAGCCAAGCACTAACCAATCAATTGATATAGACAGTCAAAACATTAACAATGACGATGTTTGGCTATATCAGTTAGACGCTAACGGCAATGAGTCTGCACTATGGACAAGCGTATCAAATTTTGAAGCAAACAACATCATCTATAACAGCGTTAATAAAAATATTAGAACAATTTATTCTGTAATAACAAGAAACAATGATGCTGTTAGTTTGCAATTTAGTGATGGAACTTTTGGCGACTTGCCTTTGGGAACATTTAGAACTTATTATCGTGTTAGTAACGGTCTTGCATATACTATTAATACGCAAGATATTAGAAATGTAAGCATTAATTTTCCGTATGTATCCGGCGCCGGCCAACAAGAAATTCTAACTATTTCAATGAATCTTGCTACTGGTGTGTCAAATGCCGCCGAAGCAGAATCTAGTGACGACATTAAATCAAATGCTCCGCAGACATACTACACTCAAAATAGAATGATAACTGGAGAAGACTATAACATTAGTCCGTTATCAGCTAGTACACAGATAGCTAAAATTAAAGCTATAAACAGGACCAGTTCTGGTATTAGTAGATATTTTGATTTATCTGATCCAACCGGAAAATACAGCTCAACAATGTTGTTTGCCGACGACGGTATTTTATACAAAGAAGATTTTAATAGCGAGTACAGATTTTCCTATAGAAACAAAACAGACATTGAAGGAATAATTTACAATAATATTTTTGATATTTTAAAGAATATTGATTTAAGAAATTATTATTATTCAAACTTTTTAAATTTTGTTGACGGGTTGGACACAGTATGGCACAACGTTACAGACGATACTGGATTGTCAACTGGTTACTTGAGTGCAAAAACTGGAGCATCAATATATAAAGTTGGGTCTTATACATCGACTGATTTAAAATATGTAAAATCTGGAGCATTATTGAAATTTACTGCTCCTGCCGGCTGGTATTTTGATACTTTAAATAATAATGAATTAAAATATGGCTCAGATACATCACCGGGTGCAACTACAACATTGTGGACAGAAGTTATTGGAGTAGTCGATGATGGCACAGCCGCAGGATCAGGCACTTTAGCCAACGGGTTTGGCCCAATAACACTTAATCAAAATGTTCCTTCTCTAGATACAAATACAGGAATCTTTCCAGTATTGTCTCAAATTATTCCTTCTTGGAGAACAGTTATTGACACTGACAGTATTGCCACAATGATTGATTTGATATATTCAAACAAGCCGTTTGGACTACGATACGATGCAGTAGTTCAACAGTGGAAGATAGTGTTTGAATTAAATCTTGATACAAAAAATGTGTTTAGTTTAGGTAAGCAAGGCGATAAAACTAATTTAAGACAAGATGCTAGTTGGCTATTATTGTTTACTACGGACAATGAATTTTATACTGTAACTTCTAGATGCCAGCGTTACGTGTTTGAAAGTAAAATAAAAACTAGATTCTATTTTGATTCTACAAATAAGATTTATGATAGCAAAATGAATGCTGTTGTAAAAGACGTAATAACAGTTTTAGGAATTAACACTAAACCAGATTCAACCTCAGCATATACTAAAGATTTGCCATGGGATATTGTTCAAGAATACATTGGAATTGACGGGTATGTTGATAATAAAAAATTAATAGTTTCTTTTGCTGACTCGGACGACAATGGCGTTGTTGATGATCCTGAATTGTTTTTAAATATTATTAATCCTGCAGAAATTAATGAAACAGATTCAACTGTTCTGCAGAAAAAATACATTGTTCAAGAAAAATATGCAATAAGTCAAGGGCAAGAAGACTACAGATATTTTGATAATTCTAATAAAACAGTTTTAATCAAAGCTAGTAAGACGTATGTTTCTTTCAGCGAAAAAGTAACTGGCCAATATTTTTACTTTGTTGATACAGATACTGTAGTAAAATATAACGACAGATTGCCAAATCCATATGTACCAACACTTGATTATAAAGTGTATATTGGCCGTGATAATTTAAAGTATCAATATGTACATAATGCAGATTATGAAAGCAGAATTGATCCAGGTGCAAGTAACATAATTGATATCTATATATTAACTAAAAATTATGATATTAAGTTTAGACAGTGGTTAAGTGGTTCTCTTACAACAAAACCGCTTCCTCCAAGTTCAAACGAATTATATGATTTAGTTTCAACAAACTTAAATTTAATTAAATCAATAAGTGATGAAATAATTTATCATCCTGCAACTTATAAAGTATTGTTTGGACAAACTGCAACTCCTGATGTACAGGCAAGTTTTAAAGTTATTAAAAACTCTAATAGGGTAATATCTGATAACGATATTAAAACAAGAATTATTTTAGCTATAGAAGAATTTTTTGCTTTAGAAAATTGGGAATTTGGAGATACATTTTATTTTACAGAGCTATCAGCTTATGTAATGACACAACTTGCTCCTGACATTTCTAGTTTTGTTATAGTACCAAGACAAAACGGTTTAGGGTTTGGTAGCTTATTTGAAATTAAATCTGCTAGCGATGAGTTATTTGTTAATGGCGCCACAGTAGATGATATTGAGATTATTTCTGGCATAACAAGTTCGTCAATTAAATCAGTAGCAGGCACTACAACACAATCGTCTACTTCTTCTCAACAAAATATTACAAGTTCTTCATACGGAGCAAACAATGGCTGATAAAACAAATCCATCTGGCGCAAAAACATCTAGCTCAGAATTATTACCAAGATATTACAGAACTGATGCTAATAAAAAGTTTTTACAGGCCACTGTTGATCAACTAATACAACCAGGTACGGTTAAAAAAATCAACGGTTATGTTGGAAGACAAAATAGCAAATCAACAAACAGCAAAGATATTTTTGTTGAAGCTGCTGATGTAACTCGTCAAAATTATCAACTTGAACCGTCTTTATTAGTTAAAGACGAATTAGAAAATACTACGTTTTTTAAAGATTATCAAGATTATATTAATCAAATTAAAGTATTTGGCGGTAATGTAAAAAATCATGCAAGGCTAAACGAGCAAGAATACTATTCTTGGGACCCACATATTGATTGGGATAAGTTTGTCAACTTCCAGCAATATTATTGGTTACCATACGGCCCTGATACAATTAAAGTTGTTGGAAATAATGAAAATATCATTAGTACATATCGTGTTGGCATTAGAGCTGAGGCAGATAACAACACTTTTGTTTTCTATCCAAACGGTCTAACTGAAAATCCTACTCTTAAATTATACAGAGGACAAACATATCGTTTTGAGATTGATTGTCCAGGAAATCCGTTTAGCATTAAGACAAAGCGTGTAGACGGCCAATCTTACAGATACGACATTCCGGGTGTCACTGGGTTTGCAGTTGAAAAAGGAATTATTGAATTTTCAATCCCAGCAAATGCTCCAGATATAATTTATTATGTCAGCGAGTCAGATGTTGATGTTGGCGGCGTATTTCAAATATTATCTATAGACGAAAACACTAACATTGACCTCAATACAGATCTTATCGGCAAAAAAACTTATACATTTTCTAACGGGACGGAAATTAGTAACGGGATGAAACTGTCTTTTGTTGGAAATGTAATTCCTGAAAAATATAAATCAGGGCAATATTATGTTGAGGGCGTTGGCGAGTCAATTTATTTAATTGAAGAAAGCTCTGTAGAAATTGTCGGACCTTATACAATGAGCGAGTCAGTTTTATTTGACGGCTCACCATTTGATACGCTACCATTTGGCGATGCAACTACCTTAGCAGGTAAAAAAGATTATGTTGTAATAAACAGACGAAGCAAAGATAAAAACCCTTGGAGCAGATATAATCGATGGTTCCACAAGTCTGTTATTGAAGCCAGCGCAGCAGCAAACGGAAAAATCGCCAGCATTGATCAAACAGCACGAGCTGTTAGGCCAATTATTGAATTTGAACCCAACTTAAAATTATTTAATTTTGGAACAAATTCAATACAGGACGTTGATTTAATTGATACTTACACAACAGATGTTTTTTCAAAAATTGAAGGGCAACTAGGTTATAACATTGATAACGTTAATGTTGCCCAAGGTCAACGAATTCTTTTTACTGCTGATACTGATATTAGAGTAAGAAATAAAATTTTCAAGGTTGATTTTTTAATACTCGACGGTGTAAGACAAATTCATTTGACAGAAGAAGTAACACCAAGTAATTTAGATACTGTTTTAATTAAACAAGGGGTAGAAAATCAAGGCCTATGGTATTGGTTTGACGGCACAGATTGGTTTAAATCTCAACAAAAAACTTCAACTAACCAAGCACCTTTGTTTGATATCTTTGACAGCGAGGGTGTAAGTTTTGGTAGTAAAGAAAAATATGATGGGTCAACTTTTTCCGGAACAAAAATATTTTCTTATAAGATAGGAACAGGAATATCAGATAGTGTTTTAGAATTTCCATTATCTTATAAGAATATTGATAATATTGGTGATATTGTCTTTAATTTTAACATTATATCAGATACGTTCCAGTACAAAGATGTTTCATTGATTTTGTCTAAAAAAACCGATGTTGGGTTTTTATTAAAAACTTCAGACAACGGTGAAGTAGTGTATGTCAACGGATGGCAAAAGTCTGAGAGTTTAAACATACAAGCAGGTATTCGAATTTACAAAGATTCAAATAAAACAAATAATTTTGATATTGACATTTTTGATAATTTAGAAGATTTAGAAGATTTAGAAGTTAGAATTTTTGTTAACGGTGTTAGATTAGAAAAACCGTTTTGGTCTGTAGTTGATGCACTACCTTATAAGCGTGTGGTACTAGTACAGGATTTAAATTTAACAGATATTTTAACAATTAAAACTTATACTAAACAGCCAATTAATCAAAATGGTTTTTATGAAATTCCAATCTGTTTACAAAATAATCCGTTAAACGATGACGTTATTGATTTTACGTTAGGAGAAATTTCTTCTCATGTTAATTCAATAATTGATAACATACAAAACTCATTTAACGGAACATTTCCAGGCGTTAGTAACTTACGAGACTTGGGAAATATAACTAAATTTGGCACAAAATTTGTACAGCATAGCGGCCCTATTAGTCTTGCATTGTACCATTTAACTTCTCAAACAAATAACATTGTAAGAGCTATTGAAAGTGTACAGTCTGATTACAATAAATTTAAAAGAACATTTATTAATACAGCTGAAAATTTAGGTGTAGATGCAGATCCTTATATACAAGTAAATTTAATTTTAGAACAAATTAATAAAGACAAACCTACATCTTTTCCATATTACTTTAGTGATATGATTCCTTATTCAGGAAGCATCAAAACTGAATTTAAAGTTTTTGATTATAGAGTTAAATCATATCCGCTTACAGAAACATTTAATTTAGACACGCTGTCGAGCAGAGCAGTTTTAGTTTATTTGAACGGCGAACAACTTTTATACGGCAAAGATTACAAATTTGACAGCCAAGGGTTTGTGGTTATATCGGCTACTCTTGTTAATGATGATTTAATTACACTTTACGAATTTGAAAGTACAAATGGTTGTTTTGTCCCAGCGACACCGACAAAATTAGGAATTTGGCCAAAGTACGAGCCAAAAAAATACCTTGATACAAGTTTAGTCACACCGCGAGAAGTAATCCAAGGACACGACGGAAGTATTATTCTTGCCTACAACGATTACAGAGATGACTTGATTCTTGAATTAGAAAAAAGAATCTATAATAACATCAAAATAAAATATGATACATCAATATTTGATGTAAACGACTTCTTGCCTGTTTATAATCGAACAACACCTTATTTGTTAAATGAATTTAACGAAGTCTTATCTTCTAATTTCTATTCATGGGCAAACTTAATTGATAGAGATTTTACAAAACCATTAAGTTACAATAATCAAGATGCTAGAACATTTAACTATAGAGAAATGGCTACTCCTGATGGAAGAACACCTCTTCCAGGATATTGGAAAGGAATTCACCGATGGATGTTAGAAACAGACAGGCCGCACCTATGCCCTTGGGAAATGTTAGGATTTAGCGAAGAACCTTCATGGTGGCAAGAACTCTATGGACCAGCTCCATACACAAGTGATAATTTAGTATTGTGGCAAGATTTATCTAATGGACTTGTTAGAGAACCAGGAAAGCCACCAGTACAACTTAACAAATATATTAGAGAATATTTAAAAGACCACGTACCAGTAAACGAGTTTGGACAACTTATAAGTCCCGTTGACTCTGGACTTGCATCTGGAATCATTACAAATTCTACAGCGGGCGATTTCGTATTTGGGGACATTAGCCCGGTAGAAAGTGCATGGCGCCGCAGCAGCCATTATCCGTTTGCAATTTTAATTACTTTAATTTTAACACAACCTACAAAATCATTTGGTTTATTATTGGATCGCTCTAGGATAATTCGTAATAAAGCTGGTCAATTAGTTTATAAAGATACAGAAAGAAGAATCCGTCCAGCAGACGTTGTGTTGCCAAGCATTTACACAAGTTCATCTAATGTACAGACTAGCGGCATTATAAATTATATTGTTGATTATATCCAAAGCGACAATTTAAAATCGTATTCTCAATATCAATACGACTTAACTAATCTTCAAATAAGAATTTCGCACCGAGTAGGCGGCTTTACAAGTAAAGAAAAATTTAAATTACTTCTTGACAGTAAGACACCGTTAACAACTAGCGGTGTGTTTATTCCAACAGAAGATTACGAAATAGTTTTAAACACTTCAAGTCCAATCAAAAAAATTATATACAGTGGAGTTGTAGTTACAAAACTTCAAGACGGATTTAGTATTAAAGGTTACAGCAAAACTCAGCCTTATTTCAAATACTACAACTGGACAAAAGCTGGTGTTTTAATTAATGTTGGCGGAATATCAGAAAGTTTCACAATCTGGACTCCAGAAAATCAATACGTTGCGGGAAAAATAGTATCTTATTCAAATCGATTCTACAGAGTAAAAACTCTTCATACAACCTCTTCAACATTTAATCCTTCTTATTATACGCTATTGCCTTCACTGCCAATAACTGGTGGTCGAGATGCATATTTGAGAAAAGAGTGGGACAGAGACGAAGAATTGGTATTACCTTACGGAACTAAACTGCGTACAGTTCAAGATGTCGTTGACTTTTTATTAGGTTACGGAGAATATTTAAAAGACCAAGGATTTATCTTTGACAATTTTAATTCCGTACTAGGTACAATTACTAATTGGGAAACCAGCGCAAAAGAGTTTATGTTCTGGACTACTCAAAATTGGAGTACCGGCGAGGATAAGTGGTCAGAGTGGCAAGAAAATCAACCAGTTATGTTAGGACAAATTGTTAGATACAACGGCGACTATTATCGAGCAATCAACAATTTAGATCCTGATACTGTTTTTAATTCAGACGAGTATATTAAGTTAGACGGATTAAGTTCTGTTGGAAGTAGTGTTATAAGCCTTAGTCCAGCAGCAACTAATCTAACATTTTCTGCTCCTATTTCTGTTGTTGATAATATTAGAAATCAATTCTACAAATACGAAATATTTAAAGTTGACGGAACTCCAATTCAACCTCAATTTTTAAATAACTACAGAGATGAAAATGCAGTTAGTTATACTCCAGTTGAAGACGGAATCTATGGAGCAACATTCTATCTTGTGCAAAAAGAACAAGTTGTTATATTAAAAAATGCAACGTTGTTTAACGATACAATATACAATCCGGCAAGCGGCTACAGACAAGAAAGAATTAAAGTATCTGGCTATGTAAGCAGTGAATGGAAAGGCGATTTAAATATTCCAGGATTTATCTTTGACCAAGCAATTATACAAGATTGGCAACCGTGGCAAGATTATGCTCTTGGTGATATTGTAAAACACAAGCAATTTTACTATACTGCCAAAGAATCAATTACTGGAAACGAAAATTTTGTTGCATCAAATTGGATGAAGTTAGACAGTAAGCCTGAACCTAAATTGTTGCCTAACTGGACATACAAAGCATCGCAGTTCCAAGATTTTTATAGTTTAGATAGTGATAATTTTGATGGCGACCAGCAGGCAATAGCACAACATTTAGTGGGCTATCAAAAACGACAATACTTGAACAACATTATTAAAGATGATGTTAGCGAATTTAAATTCTATCAAGGAATGATTATTGAGAAAGGAACACAGAATGTTCTCAATAAGTTGTTTGATGTATTAAGTGCAGAAGGTCAAGAAAGTGTAACTTTCTACGAAGAATGGGCTATTAGAACTGGACAATACGGCGCCAGCAGTAGTTTTGAAAACATTGAATTTGTAATCGATGAACAGTTATATAAAAACAATCCTCAAGGATTTGAGCTTGTTACACAAGTAGATAATTCAGTAGTAGACTTTGTTGTACGACAAACACCAAACGACATTTATGTAAAACCAGTTGGATATAACAGCAACCCTTGGCCAATCCGCAATAGTAAAAATTACCTGAGAACTCCGGGTTATGTTCGTTCAAGTGATGTTAAATTAACCTTAAAAACTATTAACGAGATTACAAATCAAACTGTATCTGATTTTAAAGATGGAGATTATGTTTGGGTTGGGTTTGAAGGTAGAGAATGGAATGTTTATAGATATACAAGACTAGTTGCGGCTGTAGAAAAAATAGATTATACATTAGGTAAAATTATAGTAACTTTAGAAGCTGATTTAGAAGTTGACATTGGAGATTACTTAGGTATAGATCAAACTAAAGAATACAACGGATTTTATAACATAGATTCTATTAACGGACGAGTCGTTACATTAGTAGCTCTAAAAGACGAACAACCAAAACCGTTTGCCGAGCAGGACAAAGTTACGCTGTCTTATTTTAAATCTCATCGCTCTCCGTCAATAAACCAAATTGGTGAATCTATTCATTTCCCAATCAGCGAAAACGAATTAGTATGGACAGACGACGGTGGTGACAATAAGTGGGCAGTTTGGGAACATTCAAAGGTATACTCAAAAACTGAAATTGTTAATACTGCTCCACAAGAAGGTCTAAGCTATGGCCGACAAATTGTAGTAAATGCTAACGGTTCCTTAGCGTTGGTGACAACTGGACAAGGAGAAACTATTGTTTTAGATAAAACAGGTTTATATTCGCCTTGGTTGCAACGTCAAACTATAACTGCTCCATTTATTACTAAAGCGTCAGTCTTTGGTCTTTCAAACACACCAGATTCATATACTGGCGATGTGATTGCTTTATCAAAAGATAATAAGTGGTTGGCAGTTGGTACACCTTTTGCTACAGAAGTCTGTAGCAAATATAAAGGATCTTGGAGTGCTGTAACAGCATATCAAGAAGGCGATGTTGTTATTAAAAATTCAAAACATTATCAATCGTTGATTTCTTCTACAAATCAAGATCCGTCAGCAACAACACGAACATACAATAACTTGACTGCGTCAGTCTTGACTGGTGCAGGTATTAATGCAACATTTAATGTGGTTGCTTTTAACACAAATTACAGCGTTACTGTTGCTAATCAAGGCGATGCATTTGCAGTGGGCGATACATTAAGAATTTTTGGATCCGCTCTTGGAGGAACTTCGCCTGCAAATAATTTATTAATTAAAGTTGTTTCTATAGTTGGCGGAGCATCTTCTGGGCCAATTGCGAGAATTGCTATCACTGGTACTGCTAGAGATTATTGGACAGAAATTCCTTATATTTCTGTTGACAGTACAGGAGCAAATTCAACTTTAGAAAAACAAGGCGTTATTTCAGTTTATGAAAAAGACGCTAACAATATTTTTAATTTCCGTGCAACTATTCTAAGCCCGCTCCCAACAAACAACGAGTTTTTTGGATCAAGCCTTGCGTTTGGAGATAATGCGCTATTTGTTGGCGCCAACGGTTACAATAATCATCAAGGAATTGTCTATAAATTAGTTTATAAAACAGTAACTGAAGTTAGCACAACATACAACCCAACTGGCAGCACTGGCACAAAAATTGTACTTACAAGTACCGCCGGAATACAGCTAGGTATGTATTTGAAAGGTGCGGGTTTTGAAAGCGGACAATATGTAGCAGCTATTGATCAACTAAACAATTCAATTACTGTAAGTGCAGAACCAGATTCTACTCCGTCAGGTACGATTGAATTTACTACAACCAGTTGGAGATATGATAGTGAGAATAATATTTTACCTCAAACAGGCGAAAATAGTAAATTTGGATCAATATTATCATTAAGTGAAGATAGCTCTGTATTGCTAGTTTCTTCACCGACTGATGTATCCGGCGGAAAAATATTTGTTTATAAGTCAGTGAACAAAATTGAATATAATCTTCTGCAAACAATTAATAGCGAAGATGACAATTTTGGAATAAGTACCGCTGTTTCGTCGTACGGAGACTATATTGCAATCTCATCAACACACAAAGATTTAGAAAATATTGATGCTGGTGCAGTTTACGTTTACGGCCTAACAAACGACGAATACATTCTTAATCAAGTTGTTACTAGTGTACGTAAAGAAACAGCAGAATTGTTTGGTTATAAAATATCTTTTATGAATGATTACCAAACACTTGTTGTTTTTAGCAAAGGGTCTGACAATTTAATAGAGACAACATTTGATGGTGCAACAACTACATTTGACAATGCATTAACTAAAGTATTTGATGTCATTGAAAATAATGGCAGAGTTGATGTTTACGATAGATATTCTACAGCATGGGTATATAGCGAAAGTTTAGAAAATATTGAAGATGATTTAACAGGGTATGGATCAGGTTTTGCTGTAGGTTCAAATCAAATCTTAATTGGAGTTCCTAATACATTTGACCAAGGATTGAAATCTGGAAAAGTGTATGAGTACAGAAAAACAGCTAATAAATTTAGTTGGCAAACTATAAGAAAAGAAAATGATAAAATTGATATTTCTAAAATCAAGAGAGCATTTTTATACAATAGATCAACTAATAAACTAATTACAAACTTAGATATATTAGATCCAATTCAAGGAAGAATTCCGGGAATAGCAGAAGCAGAAATTAGATTTAAAACTTTTTACGATCCTGCAACTTACAATGTAGGAACTGCTGAAGTAAATGTTGACGAAGGAATGGCATGGACAAATACGTATGTTGGTGCCTTGTGGTGGGATTTACGAAGTGCAAAATTTATTGACAGTCATGATACAGATTTAATCTACAGAAATAGTACTTGGAACACTATTTTTCCTTATGCAAGTATAGACGTATATGAATGGGTAGAGACAAAGTATACACCAAGTCAATGGAATGAGTTGGCAGATACAGAAGAAGGTTTAGTCTTGGGTATCAGCGGAACTAGTTTGTATGGAAATGATGTTTATAGTTTAATTAGAAAATACGATAATATTTCAACCACATTTAGAAATACTTATTATTTCTGGGTAAAAAATAAAAAAACTGTTCCAAATGTCCCAAGTAGAAATATTTCTGCAAGCGATGTTTCTGAATTAATTGAAAATCCTCGAGGAGCAGATTACAAATATATTGCTCTAACAGGAACTAATACATTTAGTCTAGTGAACATCAAGCCATTATTACAGGATAAAGATGTAATTTTAAGTATAGAATATTGGTTAACATCTGATGTTGAAAAGAATATCCATAGCCAGTGGAAGATTATCAATAACAATATTGCTACACAAATACCAGACGCTATAGAACAAAAATGGTTTGATAGTTTGTCTGGAAAAGATAAGCAAGGTAGATTAGTTCCAGATCCATTGCTTCCAGAGAAACTTCGATACGGTATTGAAAACAGACCTCGACAAGGAATGTTTATTAATAGATTTGAAGCACTAAAACAATTTATTGAATATGTAAACATTGAACTGGCTAAAAATCTAATTGTTGAAAATAAAGATATTTCTAAATTAGATTCTTTTGAAGAAGAGCCAAGTACATTAACTGGGCTATACGATTCTGTCTTAGACTCAGATGCTGAATTACGATTTGCAAATATTGGAACATATGAAAGACCGCAATTTTCTCCTGTAATTGAAGACGGAAGAATCATCGGCATTGATATAATTTCTAAGGGAAAGGGATATGTAGTTGCACCTTATTTTACAATTAGTGGATCAGGTACTGGAGCAAAAATAAGAGCAAAGGTTGATGTTAAGGGACAAATTATTGGATATGAAATTATTTCTCCGGGTATTGGTTATACTGAATACGATACAACCGTTACACTAAGAAATTATTCTGTTTTAGTACATAGCGACAATGCAGCAAATGGTGCATGGAGCATTTATTCTTATGAACCAACTACCCAAGTATGGAGCAGAGTACAAAGTCAAAGTTATGATGTGAGAAATTATTGGCAAAAAGCTGACTGGTATGCATCGGGCTACAGTGAATTTACAGCAATCGATCATACAGTTTTAACTCTTACTGATTTATATAATCTAACTACCTACATTGGCCAAACTGTTAAAGTTAAAACAACAACCGCAGGATCCTGGATATTATTAGAAAAATATTCAAATGTTGTATCTAGCGATTGGACTCAAAATTATAAAGTAGTCGGCAAACAAAACGCAACCATAAAATTCTTATCTACTTTATATAAGTTTGAAAACAGTTTATACGGTTTTGATGGGTCGTTGTATGATTCTGCAATTTTTGATAACTCAGCAGCAATTGAATTAACAATTATATTAAATGCTTTAAAAAATAATATTTTAGTCGATGATTTAAAATTTGTTTATTTAAATTTATTCTTCAATAGTGTTCGATATGCTTACAGCGAACAGAACTATATTGATTGGATTTTCAAAACTAGTTTTGTTAAAGCACAGCACAATGTTGGAGATTTAAAAGAAAAAGTCACATACAATAACGATAATCTTGAAAATTTTGAAGATTTTATAAATGAAGTTAAGCCTTATAGAACAAAAGTTAGAGAGTATGTAAGTTCATATAACAAAGTTGACGAACATTTATTAGCAACAACTGATTTTGATCTACCGTCGTTTTATAGTAATGGCGATTTAAAAACTTTATCAACAACTGTAGTTAATGGTTTAATCCAAGCAGATGATAACACAATAACAGCGTATCCTTGGAAATACTGGTACGATAATCAAGGATACTCAGTAACATCTTTAGTAGTTGTTGACGGCGGCAGTGGTTATCAGTCAGAACCGGTAGTTAACATTATAAGCAATTCAGGGTCTGGCGCAACTGCAAGAGCATTCTATACAAACGGAAAAATAAACCGAGTAGTATTGTTAACCAAAGGATCGGGATACCTAACCGCACCAACTGTTATATTAGACGGCGGCTTGGGTATCGAAGGAACTCCAGCAAAAGTAGTTGCAGTTATTGGCAACGGTGTCACAAGAAGCAACTTAATTAAAATTAAATTTGACAGAATTACTCAAAGATATTTCATGTCAAAACTTCAAGAAACAGAAATAATTGATGATGCTAATCTTGTATCAGGGTCTAGATTACAGTTTTCATTAAAATGGGCACCAGATGTTGTTAATACACCATTAAACAACATTAAAAATGCAACATCAACAGTACTAATTAATGATGTTGAAGTACTTAAAGCAGATTATGTTTTAAGTATTGTAAAATCAACTACTCGAGGATTTACAAGTTATTCTGGTGTATTGACATTCAAAACTGCTCCAGCAAAAGGATCAGTAATTACAGTTAACTATACAAAAGATTGGTCTTTACTCAATGCTGCAGACAGAATTCAATACTATTATGATCCAGCAGTAGGCGAATTAGGAAAAGATTTAGCTCAGTTAATGACTGGTGTTGATTACGGCGGTGTCAGTGTACACGGACTTAATTTTGACATTGGTTCAGGATGGGGAAGTGTTCCTTATTATACAGATAAGTGGGCCAGCTACGATGAAAATTATGACGACTATATTGTAACTGTTGCAGCCAATACTCATTCATTTACATTACCTTACGTTCCAGAAAATGGAACGGAGATGAATGTGTATTATGTTGGAAAAAATATAGATCAATACGTAGGCGACGGGTTTACAACAATTTATAATTTTAACATTGATGACATTTATCCTCCAGAGGTAACTGTTGCGGTAACTACCACATTTACTTCGTCTTCAAACGTAGCTGGAACGGACATTATTACTGTTGATTCAACTGCGGGAATTAAAACTGGCGACATACTAACTATTAATCCAAATGTTGATAAGACCCTAGGATTTGAAACGAAAGTTGTCACAGTTATTAATTCAACTCAGATTAAATTAAATCAAATACTATTCAAAAATATTGCATCGAGCACTGATGCTATTTTTACTAGAACATTAATTGATCCAATTGATTGTACAATTAATCCTAATGGAACAGTATTTTTAATTGAACCAATACCTCTTGGTGCTGAAATCTTTATTACAGCCTATACAAGTCCGATTCGTCTAGACGATCCAAACTATTCAGTAACGGGTATTGCTCGAGATCAGTTAGATGCATTACAAACAGAATATAATACACTAACAAGTGAATATTTTGTACTGATAAATTCTAAAGCAGTTATTGAGTCAAATCTTGCTACTGCAAATCAAGACTTACAAGATAAACAAGCAGAGTATAATGCATTATTAATTCTTTTAGACGGTTTAGATCCGTCAGATCCGTTGTATGCCCCAACTGTAAGTGATTTAAACTACTTGTTTAACACCGCTATACCAGCAATTCAAGCTACAATAGCTTCGGAACAAGATTCACTTGATGCAGTTAATGACGACATTGATCAAAATCAATTAGATAGGACAGCCAAAGAACAACAAATTAATAATAAAGTTGCGTATATCAATACACTAACTCCGTTAGCTAACAATACAGCAATTATGCAGACTATAATTTCTAACGGAATTGCAGATAATCAGCTAGACCCAACTTATAAAACTTTTAGTATTCCAGGCACTTTTGCAGTTTATGACGGCGATCAGTTTATTTGGAGGAAAGCTAAGAGCGATGGGTCTGTATTACCGCAGGATCAGGATTATGATACTGCAATCAATGGCGGAGATTTAGCATATAGTTCAGCAACTGGTATTGCTGCAGATGACATCATTATCGACGGAGATGGATTCGTAACGCCAACAACAAGCCCAGCTACAGAAGAAGTAGTTCCAGGTCAAATTGTTGATGCTGTTGCAATTAAAGTCTATGATAAACCAAATCAAGGTTCTGCTAATATAAAAGTAGATAGTTATTTTGCTGACGGTGTAAGAACAGATTTTGAAATTACACAACAGCCAAATACAAACACCGCTGTTATTGTTAAATTTACAACAGGATTTAGAGATCCGTTATCTGGAATTTTATCATCTGTTGCATCAGTTAAAAATATCAACGATGATTACACTATAGATTATCAAAATAGGTTAGTAAAATTTGTTTCTCCTCCACCAGCAGGAGAAATGGTGTCTATTTTTAGTTTTGGATTTAACGGATACAATATATTAGACCTTGACTATTTTGTTGGGGACGGTATAACAACAGAGTTCATCACCAAAGCTTCTTGGACAGATACAGTAACCTACTTAGTGTATGTTAACGGCGAACAACCAAGACCAGGAACCCCAGCATTGTTTAAAACAGATGCCAGTTACGAAAGTTCAAATCGTATTGGTTTAGTTTTTGCAGCAGCGCCTGCAGCTGGAGATTTAATTAACTATGTGTTAGTGCAAGGCGACCAACAATCCTTCTCAGTGACTAAAACTGAAAGATTTCCAGGCAATGGTACAACAACTTATGATTTAGAAAATATCGTTGGAGATAGCTTGCCAGCAGAAGCAAATATGTTGGTTCGTGTTAATAACAAATATTTACAAGGTCCAAACAACAGTTATTTTAATATTACTGGGACTAAGGTAAATTACAGCATTGATCCAACAAAGTATGTTCCTTATTCTTTATCAATCAACGACATATATGTTTACGCAGGCGGCAACTTACTAGTTTCTGGTGTTGACTATACTGTTGATTTGTCTGGAATTACAGTTAAGATAACTCAAAATGTTCGTAAAAAATATTTGAATCAAAGTTTAATTGTAAGTATCAAACAGACACAAGAATATGAGTATGTTCCACCAAGCGGCCTCATTCCAGCAAAAATTATTTTTGACACAGAATATTCGTCATCAGATTTGATTGAAGTCTTAAGCTCTTATCAACATAATATTTTAGACATACAACGTACAGCCGTTAACGTAACAGCTAACTTGTCATTAACTCCAGATACACCAGAGTTTTACTCGTATAAAGAAGTTATTGGAGGAGTTATTCATCTTGATAGAACTGTTCTAGATGAGAATTATGTTTGGGTTGTAAAGAACGGAACATTGTTAACACCAAGTGCAGATTTTGTCTTAATTGAAAACAAACAAACAATCAAATTAGCAGAGTATCCAAATTTACAAGATACATTTATGATTATCACTTTTGGTAGTCAAGTATTGGGTGCTGGAATTTCTTACATGCAATTTAAAGACATGTTGAATAGAGTGCATTTTAAGAGATTAAATGCTAATAAGAGAACAAAACTAGTTACCAATTTGAAGTTTACTGATAGTGTTATTGAAGTTGAAGATGTGACAAACTTTGACCAGCCAAGTGTTGCAAATAATAAGCCAGGAATTGTTGAAATTCGAGGTGAACGTATTGAATATTTTACTGTAACTCCTAAAGTGGTAGGTTCAACAACAACTTACTTATTAGGGCAATTACGTCGAGGAACATTAGGAACTGGTGTTGCAAAAATTCATAGAGCAGGAAGTTTTGTACAAGATTTAGGACCAAGCGAAACTATTCCTTATACTGAAACAACAATTATAGAACAGGTTAAGTCAGACGGAACTAACATTGTACCTCTTAAATTTATTCCAATGAATCCAGCTACAGGAGTTAATCCTGCTGCCGAATGGGAATACGATACTGGTTACGAAAGTTCAATTCCTGCTGGATACGTTCAAGCAAACGATATTGAAGTTTTTGTTGGTGGATATGTAAGTACTCCTTGGATGGAAAACACAGAATATAGTATTGACGATGTGGTTGAAGTAGGAAGTTACACTTATCGTTGTATTGTGGACCACACAAGTGGAACCGACTTCTTTGAAGATAAAGATAATTGGATGTTCTTTGTTGGCAATATACGTTTGAAGAAACAACCGTATCATGTTCATAATGTTGAACAAGCACCGTACAGTCCAGAAGGCGACGTTCAACTAGACGCTGAATTTGCAGTTGATACTGAGAGCAACGAGTTGCGATTAACAAATAAACTTAAATTTGGAACTAGGGTAACTGTGATAAAACGCACAGGATTTGATTGGGATAGCACAATTAATGTGCTTGATGACACTAATAAAATATCAAGGTTCTTAAAAGCTGTGCCCGGAGTGTGGTATTCAAATATTGGTAAATATGAGAATAAGGCCGAATTACCGTCATCATTTGACAGCGATAAAGGGTCATTTGACAGCGACTCTATAACTTTCGACCAAGGATAAAAAATGGCAAAAAAAGTAATCAACGTTGGTATATCAGCTAATGATTCTACAGGAGATTCGTTACGCGATGCCGGCATCAAAATTAATGATAATTTTACAGAATTATATAATGCACTAGGCGGAGAAACCGGCGCACCGTTAAGTATAGTGTCTAAAATAATAGCTGGCAATGGTATTACAATCAGCGCACCGCAGGGCGATGTTTTAATTACAAACAAAACTGCTTCAGCGACTGAGCTAGGCGGAGTTAAAATTGGTACTGGAGTAGCAATATCAGAAGACGGAGTTCTGTCGGCCACAGTCTATCAATTACCAAAAGCCAGTCAAACTATATTAGGCGGCATCAAAGTTGGTGATAGATTAAGTATAAATGCAGATGGTGTCTTAAGTGCTGATGCAGGCGCTTACACTCTTCCAAAAGCAACAGGCAGTACGTTGGGCGGTATTAAAATAGGTGCAGGCCTAGAAATTGATTCAGGCGGTATTGTAACTGTTAATGCGTTTGACCAAACATTAAACACATCTGACATAGTTGAATTTACTGGAGTCCTTAGTAGAGTTTATACTATGGAGGGCACTTCAGCAGTATTTCAGCGTAATAACGAGTCGGTGGTTGACACAGGACTCAATATTCGCGGCAGTATAGATAAAGAACCAATTTATATTTACAATTACGGTTCAGACGGCAACGGCACTGGCGGCAGTGAAATTGATGTTAAAGAATTATCAGTAGACATTTATACGCAATGGGGCACATCAGAACAGCGTAAATGGCAATTTACTAATCTTACAGACAACGGCAATGCATTAGTGACCCCAACTATTATATTAGGTTCAACTGGTACGCAAGACCAGTTGTTATCACTATACGATACACATAGTCATACGTTTGGAAATACTGATCTTAAATCCTATGTAAGAGTAGCCGGTCCTGCAGATCCTGATTCAGATAACCAAGGCGAAACAAGCGCACCCCGCGCCAACAAAATCAGTATTATATCAAATAATCTTAGCGATTGGGTTGATGGCGTAGGATTTACTAGCCCAGGTAGAATTGAATTAGTTGCAGGTGGTCTAGCTTCAGATACTCATGCAAGGATTGAAATGGGTCAGCTAGGAGATATGTCTCACGATTTTCCTCCTACAGGTGAACCTGTCGTAACAACAACTAGCCATATTAGTATGGTAGGTGGCACTATATTTTACGGTGATGTGACTCTTGCAGGCGGTTCAACACTGGGCATTAGAAATCAAATTGTATTCCAAGACGGTACAGTACAGACTACCGCTTATACAGGTGGCGCAGGAGGGATTCCTGCAGCAATAGCACAAGGGTCTTATGAAGTTTCTATAGATACAGCTGGCGTTGTAAGGTATCCAGGAAATATTACACAAAGTTATCAAGACAACACTCAGTGTTTAGCAAACGTAGACACAGTGGTGTATTCATCTACTGATCAATATCAACACGCTATTAAATTATTTGTCATTGTAGAAGGGTATACAGACGGCGGCGGCGAATCGTGGGATACACAGGCTTGCGATGTTATTGCTGTCAAAGGTTACAATAATGACATAGTTCATGTGACTACATATGGTGTTACCTACTCAGGTGCTAGTGCTATTGCTACGTTTGACGGGCAATGGAATCCAACATCTAGCAGAATAGAAATTACTTGTACTCCAACAAGTACAACAAATTCAGTAAAAGTAAGTGTACACGCTATTGAAATGGCTAGCAACGATTAAGGAATAA
>JACCDO011233605.1_pt1 | contig 23408 bp, 13 predicted proteins | sample 7446101 | NCBI WGS metagenome assembly JACCDO01 (sample SAMN15323440, study PRJNA562643) | freshwater metagenome | isolation source: river surface water | place: USA:Blue River Watershed | collected 2017-08-16
AATAGTTTCATCGAGAAGCAAGTAAAGGATTAGGTAATATACAGCATATAGGCTTGATACATAGCTATAAGCTAATTAGAAGCTTTGAAAAATTAAGGCGTCTAAAAATATTTTTTTTTAAACGATGGTTATAAACCATATGCAGTCAATTGTTTCGTTAGTAATAAAGACTATTATTATTTGAAGTATAGTTTTGGAAAATCATTTGAAAATCATTTGGTTCCGCGCGGTCTTTCAATATCTGTTAAAATTTGAAAAATTGAAAAAATAAAGCATTAACCAATAGGCAAATGTCCAGCCACGTTCCCACACTAGGCGTTGAGATTCTGTCTGCCAGAGGTCTCTCCGTCTTATCTTATCAAAACGAGGCGTTGCAATCAATACGTTTACACGTTTTATTTCAAAATAATATTCATGAATCAAATGATATTGTACTAGACAAGAATGATGACATAGTGTTTGATTTTACCACATCATATCCATTAAATATATATGACTATGATAAGAATAGTATGAATACATTGAATAATAATCCAATATTAGTTTATTTAACATCAACGTCAGTAAATGGTAATGGACAACAACCTATGGGTATTGACTTTACTAGAAGTTTAATAGCTATGGCTATTATTGATTACAGAATGGCATTTATGTATGGTGGTGAATATATAAGTGTAGAGTTAATGGCCCAAGATAATGATGGTATGTCGTTTCATAATGGTATTGGATCATTATACGTAAGATTATCATTAGCTAATGTATTATCACCATATTCATCTGCAACAGCATTAGAATCAGCTATAGAATTTGATATTCAACGACATGCTGAAGTAAGTAGAAATGTTCATACAAGTGCAAAAAATTGGTGGGCAAGATTAAGACGTGATTATCCATTTATTGAAAGTAGAGATATTAAATTATTTGCTGAAGATGAATGTAATCAACATCGAATTGTATCAGCATTTATTGCACCAGTTATACCTCCAAGAGAATTGGATAATCCAAAAATGACTGCTCGATTTGTATCATTAATTCCATTTAAAAGAGAATTTGCACTTACTGGTGGAAGAAGAGGAACATGGCAATCGCCCCATTCATTTTTATCAACTATGCAAGGTGATGTAGAAGATCACGCTATTTTGTTAGCATGTTTATTATTAGGTTGGGGTATGGATGTATGGGTAGCAATTGGTACTATCTCACCTAGTGCTAATAATAAAGAAGGTAGTAATAGTGGTAAAAGACCACACATGTGGGTTGTTACAATGGATAGTTTATCTGAAGGTAAAGTAATATTTTGGGAAGCTTTAACTGGTCAGCAATATGATATTAATATCGATATAAGTCGCAAAGGAAAATTTGTAATCTCACCATCAGCTTTGACGCCATCAGCTAAATTATCAACACATCCGTTTTTAGAGTTACATGCATTATTTAGAAATGATGTATTCTTATTGAATGTTCAACGAAATCCATTATTATATTGTCCTGATGACAGCGTGACTGGTACTTTGGGAGTATCTATGAATCTTAAAGATTCTACATGTTGGTCTTCGTTTAGTGTGAAAGAAAGTCAGAATTTATTACGTCATCCTGGTAGTGATTTGATACTATCATCATCAACTATAGATGGAACAAAAACAAGGGAATTAGAAGTTAATTTAGAAACGTATTTAAAATCTCAGTTAAAATCATGGCGATCAGAAAAAGGATTGCAGACTCATATTGATGATAAATTATCTTTAATATTACAAACAGCATTGAGCTCGTATGAATTAGATAGAACATTAGGTGTTAGTGCTGGAAATTCTGATTTTCAATGTGCAGTGAAAAGATATGTTAATAAAGGAGAATGTTTTAAAGCATATCCAACATGTTTTTCACATACTGATGCAGCAACTATTTCATCAACTATACGTCAAGCAAACAGTGCGAAAGATGTAATATTTGCTCAATCTTCTCATAATCACGGTGATAGATATGCTACTAGACATGCTTTACGTGTAAAAATTATACCTTATCCAAAAGGAGCACTTGCAGTTTGGGTAATTACAGCTGTGTGTTACAGTGGTTAAGTTAAACTCATTCCATGTATATAGTAAATGTAACTCGTTTTATCTTGTAATCAACTAAAGTTTTATTATCTTAGTTTTTGCACTACCTTCTTCTTCTGTTATACCATCATCATATAAATTTGTATCATCATATTCTTCGTTGTCATCACAATCTATTGGAAATGCTAATGAAAGTATATGCGATAGGGATGGAAGCCATAATATATCTAGAAAGGTCATATGCATAAAATCAAATGCTAATATAACATTGCAAGAGTTCGTCTCTGCACTTTCACTACTTAAGATATCATGTGATGTAACAGGAGGTACTTTTTGATAGCGCTGGCTAAAATGGGTTAAGATAACTCTGAATGCATTCATTTGTTTACCAACACTAATAGCCTCGGCCATGGTAGAGTGATTTTTTTTTATAGCATCGTCAACTTTTTTATCTTCAAAAGTTGCTTCATGTATTAATATAGTTGCATTCATACCTATACTTACTAACGCATCACAAGGCCTCGTATCTCCAGAATAGACTATTTTTATAGGTTCAACATCATCATGTAGTGGTTTCAGTGTGATAGCAATTCCATACGCTTGTGAACAATGTTGTACTTGTACATTTACTAAATCAGATATTCCGATACTTTCTAACACTTCCAATGCCTGTGATACTTGCGGTAGATAACTAGATTTTCCACCAACGGTTTTACACGTAATTGCAGTATTATCCTCAGCAATATCCTCTACTACAGCTTTTGTACCTGTAGATTTTGTATATAATTGATCATATGGATCAAAATACTGGCAATTTACAATAGTATATGAATACCTGGCGTATTCACTTATGTGCCTATGATACCTGTTCAACGCACCTATGACACTGCTTGGTGCAATAACAATTATTTTATCATCATTATTATACTCATTATGTAATTCCAATACACGTTTTCTTTCTTCTAATATTTTTATCAATCCTAAATGGTGATCTGCATGAGGATGTGATATCCATATTACTTTTAATCTTTTAACTATAGCATGTAATGCAGAATCATATGCATCTTGTAAGTCAAAATGGTTATGATTTCTTTTGGTAAATATTTGCAACTCCATTCTTATTAATTGATGCCATGATGCTTCACCAACATCAAATAGTACGTCAGCAGTTTTTAATCGTAGTAATATACCAGAAACATTACGATATTTTGATGGCACAGCGCAACCAGTACCAAGAAAATATAATTCGTGGTCATTATATTTGGATAAAAATGAAACTTTATTACTTTTCAAGTCATACAAATTGCTTACATGCTCATTAATATTACTCTCTAAACTATCATGACTCCCTTCTACTCGATGTACATATTTATATACATTTTCTTGATGTTTTAGCCTTGCAAGCCCTTCCTCATTTGTGATATAATTACTATAAAATGTAGTAACTTCAGAATGAAGAAATTTTACTAAATCAGGAATTATAATTTTATAACTGCAACTTTTACACAATGTTATATTATATTTCATGAGAGGGATTGCCTTAATTAGCACTTTATCTCCTATAGCAGATTTATTAATATTTATCATTAAACTGTGATTTATGTCGTCAACTAAAGAATCTAACTGGGATAAATCACTAGATTTAAATATATCTGAAATATTACGTTGTAATCCAAGTGGTAATACATCAAATGAATGTGGGCACAACGTACTTAATTTATTGCAATATAAGGATGCGGAATAATAGGAAGTTTCCTCTGATATACCATGATAACCAGCACATATATGAGTAATAGTAGAAAATTGTTGAATCCAATTTATATAATTATCACTAGAGATAGTATTGCGAGATGATAAATGTACCATGCATTCAATTTGATTATTAAATATTCCTCCAATTTTATAGTCATCAAAATATTTATTTTCTGTTAAATTTTGAAATAATATTGGATCAATATGATTATTTATGTCATCAATATTACATACAATTAATATTGCTGTACTTGGTTTACTTGGTCCTAATACATCTTGAGGTAAAATTACTTTACCACATTCTAATGTAATAGATTCGCCTTTTTTTAATTTAGCAAATAATGGACCTTTTGGTATATTTAAATCTAAAGCTTTTTTTAAATCAAATTTGCCCAATAATTCTGGAGTTGTAAATAAATAACATATATGTGTTTTATTTGTATTAATTGGTATAGGTTTTATTATTATTTCATCTGTTTGTATAATTTGTGTTGTATCGTTAATCATTAAATTGACTTTTGGACGATATACATAATTACTCATACATTCCCAATATTTATTTAAATTATTTGGTCCAATAAAATTTAATGAATTTAAACCAGAATCGGCGGCTGTTAAAAACAATCCAGGTAAACCACCTAATGTATCTTGGCATATTTTTGTTATTAATATCGAATTTATCTTTCCTAGTTTTATTTTATGTTCCATACACAATCTTTGTATACCTTCGCCAACATCGACTATAAAGCGATTATTTTCAGTACAAAGCACTATACAAGGAGATGAATATGGAGTTGCAATTGACAAAAGTTGTAAATATAACGACATTTCTAGTCAAATAGCAAGATCATATAGTAACCCACATAAGTTGGAAAACTGTTGGATAAAGTGTGATGCGCGACTACAATTTTCAGGGGATTTGATTTTCATAGTCAAAATCAATTTTAATTTTATAATGTCATCAAAATATTTAAATACAAGTATTAGCATATGAATCATAATCATATATTTGATTTTAGGTACATCGGACATAAAAAATAAAAATTAATCGGATATGTAATATTATTTTTTTTCTGTTTGGGTATACACTAATGTACTTCATTTACTTATTTGACTTTATTTAGTTGATTTATTATATATTTGGTTGATTGATTTATTCCTTTCTACTTTTTGTTGCAGGAATTCCAAATATTATAGGAACCGTAAAATTACCATATTTGAAATACCTGGAGAGACCAAAAAGGTTAAAGGGTGTGCTACTCTCCCTTGCCTTTAAAGATAATCATTTGTACTCATAGTAGACGATGGAGTTTTCTGTCTTAGGTCGTCAAAATGGTATAAAATTTCAATATTCTGCTGGCACAGATATTGGTGGTGGAAAGGAAAATCAAGATGATTATTTTATATTTCGTCATGAAAATATATTAGTTTTAGGTGTATTAGATGGACATGGTCGTGAAGTTGGTAAAATAGCTGCAATGGCAGCAAAAAAAGTTTTAATTGATTACTTTACTGTACATTATGAAAAATTAAAAAGTAATCCAATAGAAGTGTTAGTTGAAGCCCATAAAATTGCTCATGAATATATTAAAGAAACATTTGTGACTGAAATACAAGCACAAGGATACGAAGTAATGATTACTAATAATGGATATTTAGTGAAAAGGAAAACACCAAATCATCCATGGTCATGTGTACATGGTGGTGCAGCTTGTAGTATAGTTGCCATTGTTGATTATAATATGTATGTTGCTAACGTTGGTGATAGTAGTGGTATATTATGTTCATCAACACCAATATTAAGCAATAATATACATAATTATATTTGTGATTCAGCAATACCACCAAGTGATCATAGTGTAGATAGTATAAATAATAGTTTCACTAATACATTAGTTATTACCGCAGAACATTCACCAGAATCTATAACTGAGTTTTATAGATTAAGATCATTTAAACATAGAGATAATGATCCAATGAATCCTGCTTTATATGTTGTTTATGATGCAACATCACATGATAAAACAAAATGCTTTCCAGTATTTGAAGTTGTTGATAATACTGGTGCAGCTGTAGTGACTAATAGAGGTAAATATTATAAAAATGTTAGAAAAGAATGGGCATCTTTAGTATCAACACCAAATACTGCGGATTTTCCTGATGCTTTAGCATTTACAAGATCACTTGGTGATTTTCATTTACAAACATATGGTGTAACATATTTACCTGAAGTATATCATATTGATTTGAAAAAAGTTTTAGATAATTTAGATTTAAGTATGAAAAGTGTACCTTCTGGTAAATGTGCACCATGTTTAAGTATTGTATTAGCTACTGATGGTATATGGGATAATTGGACATATGAAGATGTTACTAAATATATCATGGATCAATCTTTTATAACTTCTGTTATGAATGATAATAATGCAGCTATTACCATTACTTCAGATTTTATTCAACGTAATGATGTTTTTGCTAAATCTAATTTTGGTAATCAAGCTGATAATGCCACTGGTATTGTATTATATTTTAGTGACTATTTATGTTTCCCTGGTATGTAAAGTTATTTTTATTTATGTAATAGTAATAGTAAATTATAGTATATATAACTCTTCACTTAATCGAATCGTTAGGGTCGTTAAGAAAAAAGAGGCCCAATGTCTCATCACTAAACGAATATTTAGTTCCTAGACGACACATTCGTAGGGTGAGTAAGCATAGTATAAGCGAGATACTACTTTAATAGAATTAAAATATATTTGTTCTTGTTATTTACTTAGTTAGTTAAGCTTATTAGTTATTACAAAGAATGGTAAATTATAATTTTATAAAAAAAGCATTATTATGATAATTTTAATCTAATGATAATTTCTCTTATTACTAGGGACCAGCACATTCGACAGTTGTTAACCAAACAGATAGAAAAGTATGTATTATTACTTTTAATAATGCAGAATTATTATATTATAATTATAATACATTATATGTATTAGATCCTGGTGAATCTGCTTTAGTGGAAGCTAATCCAGATGCTATTGGTCTTAAAATAGCAATTGTATATAGAGTAGATATGAATACGAAAGAATTATTCTATCAACGATTTGTTGCTAAAAATGATTCAGTATGTAATATTAGTGAAGTAAATGATGAAGAAATATCATATTATGGTGAAGGTATACAATTACAAACAAAAAGCAAATTAAAAGAATCAGATTTAGTAGCATTAGAAATAGCGAATGATGCTGTACTGAATAGAGTATCTAAAAAAGGCAAAAAAGTTTCTCATGAAATTAATGATCCAAAAGCGAAAGGTGCAACAGCCGCTAAAGGTACAAATCCAACTGCAAATGCAAATATTGCTAATAAACCTGAAGTGCCTAAAGCAGTAGATACTAATATTACTATACCTACTAACGCTCCTCCATCAGTTGCAAATGAAGTTAAACCTATAACATCAACAAATTCTGTTTTAGATCAATTTAAAAAACCAACAAAAGTAGATGCAAATAATAGTAATAATAATAATAATAATAATAGTAACAATAATAACGTTACCAAAGGTAATAGTAATGATAATAAAGATGCCAAAACAAATTCACCAACAAAAGAAGTTTCAAGTAGACCATCCACAACAACCATAGATGCTAGTAATAAATCGGAACAAAAACTTGATAAAAATAATACTTTAGCTGAAAAAAAAGCCAGTAAAAAAGGGACAAAAAAATCAAGTGATGATACTTCATCTCCATCAACAAATAAGACTAGTAAAGACAAAAAAGATGCTGCTGTTGCGAAGAAAAAAGAAGATAATGAATCTATGCTACCTGATTTCTCTGGTATAACTTCTTCATTAAATGCACTCAAAGAGAAAGCTAAAAATAAATTAGATTCGACTACTAATGCATTAGGATTGACATCTAAACCTATTGAAGTGAAAAAAGAAGTTGTAGATGTAAAAAATAATAAAACGGAAGAAACGTTTGAAAGTGAATTAAGGCGAAATAAAGACGAACAAAATAAAGTGAATATTGTAAGTAATACGAATAATAATAGTTATGATGAAGTTAGCGAAGAAGTAACATTTGGTGGTAATGCAACTAATAATGATTCTTCCAATGATGTTGATGAGGAACAAGAAGCAATTGCATCATTATCATTGTTAACTGGAGCTAAAAATTTATTCTCTAAAATGGTTAATCGTAAAGAAGAGAAAAAAAATGCAGTTGTTGCAAATAATACAGTTGAAAAGAAACCAGTAGAACAAGTCATTAGTGGTATTAATAATCCAGAAGGATATCTAGTTCCACAATTAAAACGTAGACCTATTTTAAAAGAATTTAATACTTATGATATGGAACGTTATGATCCACATTCTATTCCAGATATTCAACAAGATAATGTCACAGATCAAAATAAATGTAACCCAGGGTGTATAATAAGTTAAAAGAAAATTCCAAGACTTTTTTACTCTAACTTTTTTGTTTACAATATATATGAAATAATTATATATCTTTTCTTGGTAAAGCACTAGGTAAAGATTGTGTTATTTTGTCAGCCTTTTCAGAATCACTGATTTTGTATGTATATAAGTTTTTTGAGCATCTAAGTTTGAATTTTGTAACACCACTATTCTTCTTAATTTTTATGGCTTTAGCATCTTTTCTTCTGGTGTAGTTTAAGAATGTCTTTAGATCTGAAACTTCCTTTGGCTATTAAAGAGAAATAATAATTAGTGATAAAATTCAGTAAAAGTTTATTTTATGCGTAGAAAATTAGTAATATTTATTTGTTCATCATGGATTGAATAGATATAGTGCTGCAACATTAAACTAATTCTGTAGAAAAATTATCCTTGTATAGTAGCACTACAAATATCTAATTCATGACGATACAAAGCATATCATAGGTGCGGAATTCATTATCGAGTCAAGTCGACGTTACAATAGCTTTTAAAGTGGATAATACGAAGTTATTGTATCCGACTATTGCAGTTGTTGCGAAGAATATACTCTATTGCACATGTGATAGTATAGGTCAAGGAGGACTTACCATTTTTCTAAGTTATCTCTATCAAATATATTTAATCTATAATTTTTTTTTGTGGCGCTGGGACCAGTTAGGGGTGCTGATTCCGAGTTCCAGCAATAGTCTTAACATCTCAAATAGAGAGATGGTATATTAATTATGTAAAATAAATTCTGATTTAAAATGTTTCAAAATAAATAACACACAAATTAACGATTCTAAAAAATAAATTTCAACTTATTAGTCTATGTTGATAAATTAATAAAGCTTATCAATATCTTCGTATCAATCACTCAATAAATTAATCCATACATCATCAAATAATTACTTATTAACCAACCCTAATCCAAATGAATCCGATGCCTCATCATCTTCGGTTGAAGGACAACCAGCAGATTCTATCGAATACACATCACACAAAAAATGACATATTCTTTGAGTTTATTGATGATAATCTTGGCATCCTTTGCGTCAAGTAATATTGAAGCATTTTTTAATGGTCATGGAAAGAGGTTAAATAATCGTAAAATAGCTATGAATAACAATGAGTTAATAAGTACAAATTTACCTCATGTTGGTGATTTATTTGATGGTAATAATGATGGATTAGTGAATAAACCATCATCTGAATATATTCTTAATGTTGGAAAAGCATTAGAGGTATTAAGAAGAGAATTACCAGTAGTATTTGTTGTACAAAATTTAGATTTTAGTATCTTTTCATCACAAATAACTGTTACAAATGGTAATCAAAATAAATTAGTCATGTCAAAATCATTATACACTGCAGCTGTAAGATCAATACAAATGGCATCAGCATTTTCATCAATATATCCTTCAATGAATGTAAGAAAAATTGAATATGTAGATGATGTAAAAACTATTCAATGTTTAGTTGATGTTGTATTACCTGATTCTGTAAGAGTTGATGGGCAATCAGTATGGGAAGGTATGTTTTATTTTGGTTTAAATGATGAAGGACTTATTCAAACACATATATTTGATCGTAAAATAAGTAATTTTAAACCACAATTAACATCAGTTCAAAGTATGCCATGGTTACGTCGTCAACCTGCCTGGAGTGCTGATCTTTTAAGTGCTCCTACAATTAATGCTAATAATATCGATGCCAAAGTTGATTTTTCATCAGTTAAGATTGATGATATTGAAAAATCTTCATTTTTTTTGAATAATATTTAAATTTTTTACTATATTGAGTATATTTATTATGAGTTTGTATTTTGTGTGTCTTAATGAAAATTGTTTTTTGATTGAATTATTACAAATTATTATTTATACATCATTTTCATGACTAAGACAACTAAGATCAACTCCTTTCGAATTTTCTAATATACTTATCTTTTGAGCTGCTTCAGTTAATTGTTGTTGAAGGTAACTAATTTCATGATATTTTTGTGCATCTGAACGTCTACTTTTAAATAATTCATCGCGCAAACGACTAACTTCTGCTGCTTGTTCTTTATCAACTAATATTTTTAAATCTTTTTCCATATTTAATGCATTAATTAGTTTACTTAAATAATCTTCACGCTCAAGTAATACTGATTCAGTTAAATGCTTTATACTATCATATGCACTTGCTTCAGACGATTTAATTTGATCACTACATAAACTAATTAGATCAATACGTGCTTGTTCGGCTGCTTTAATAGAATCATTTAATAAAGTAATTTCTTCTAAACATCCTCTTACTTCTTGTTCTTTGTCATTTAATTTATTATTAGCTATACCTATTTACGATAAAAAGGAATTAATTTTTATTAAATTTTTAAATAAGAGTATAATGTTGATACCTAATAATAATTTGCAACTATTTAATTCTGCAGTAGTATCATTCATTTGTTTCCTTAAAGTGTCAGCAGATCCTGATGCTTGCTCTAAATCATTTAATATTGTATCTAATTTCGATTGTAAACTGTCATTACTTTGTTGTAGTTCAATTATTCTATTATTTAATTCTGAATTTTTTGCGATAATTTGTTTTAATTCTGAACGATTTCCTATGTATAAAGCAAGTATTGTTGCTAACTTATTTTTTGTTGCACCTATATCATCAGTATCAGTTATATAATCACTTAATGTGCTATCACTTATATCATTCTTTAAACTGATTTCTTCTTTATCAGGACTATAATTTTCTAATTCGCTGTGAACTAAATGTCTTATTTGAGCTCCTAATCTATGATTTAATGATATAGTTTGTAATAATTGTTTGTGCTTATTATTATTATGCTGTTGAATAGTTTCTAATTGTTGTTCTATAGTTTGATTATGTTTTTCTTGCACTTTTAATTGTTCGTCTAATTTTTTAATTGTAGCTTGTGCACCTGATTCTTTTTCCAATAAGATCGAATAATTGCGTTGTGTAATTTCAATTGTACTGGTTAATTTATTATTTTCATTTCTTAATTGGTCTATTTGATAATTTAATTTTTTAATAATTTCTTCATTAGATAATTGTGTATCAATAGTTGTTGATAAAGAATTGTTATTATTTCCAGAAAGTAATGTAGAGGGAACACCTATTACTTTGACATCATTATTACTACTTTTAGTGGGTGTAGTTACATTTGTTATATTAGTACTACCACTAGTATTACTAATTTCTCCAATATTTGAACCCCATGTAAACAAACCTTTTGCTAAATTGGAAGATATATCCGAAATAGAACTACTTATAGCAGCTGTATTAATTGTAGATGTCGCAGTTGTTTGGGTGTTTACTTTCGTATTAGTTTGATTAATGCCAGGAGTAACCGAAGTAGGAACATACTCATCAAATGATGAACCATACTTCTCTTTTAAATGAACCAAAAGCAAATCCTCTGAACCTTTATATTTATCCATGATGACATCTATTGAGTTCATTTTATCCGGCTGGTGCACACTATAGAATGAAGTCAATATGCCTTTAACATAGTCTTTACGATCAACCGTAGGTATAACCTCTTCTTCACTCATAATTTCAAGCAACACACAAGAGAGAGAGAGATCCAACCAAAATTATCTTGTAGATTTTTGTCCCAAAATTTTTGGAAATTTTTCAGATTTTCAGAGGAAGACGTCGAAGAAGGAAGTACGTGCAAAGCATTAATCTAATCGTTATTATCGACGACTGGACGACTGTTAATTAACCCACGTTATTATTACTTCGTAGTAAGCAAGGTTTCACATGGAATTAAGAAAGTCCTGGTATTATTTCATTTTATTTTCACTAATAAATATGTTGTTAATACGGCGTCATGTTTCTGTCTTATCAAAGCCATTAATGTTAACTATGATGATAAATTCACCAACAACATATAAAACATCAAATATACCGTCAAATGTATTAAAATCTCGTAAATTATTTATGTCAGGAGGTAATGATATAAAAGTAACAGAAAAACATAATGATTTAGTAAAAGTTAGAGAAATATTAAAGTATAAAGGTGTTGATGTTTTTATAATTCCAAGTGATGATCCTCATATGAGTGAATATGTTGCCCCTTATTATGGTCGTCGAGAATTTATTACTGGATTTACTGGTTCGGCTGGTACTGCAGTTATAATGCAAGAGAAAGCATTATTATTTGTTGACGGTAGGTATCATAATCAAGCGGACATTGAAGTTAATTTGAATGACTGGGAAGTAATGAAACAAGGAATTAAAGGTGTTCCTACACTATTAGAGTATTTAAGTAATTCGTTACCAAGTGGTTCAACAATAGGTATAGATCCATCATTACATTCAGCTTCAGCAGTAAATGCATTAAATAATAAATTAGAATCGAAGTCAATTAACGTCAAATTATTGGAATCTAATCCGATAGATGATGTTTGGATACAAGATAGACCAGCACCACCAGCTGGTAAAGTTAGAATTCATTCGATTGAGTACGCAGGATTATCTGTAAAAGAAAAAATTGAATCCATACGTAAAGTCATGAATGCGAATAATGCTAAAGCATTAACTATAACATCATTAGATGAAATTGCATGGTTATATAATATACGTGGTTGTGATGTTCCATGTAATCCTGTTACAGTATCATTTTCAATTTTAACTGATGCAAAAGCAATTTTATTTATTGATACTGCAAAATTACCAGATGAAATAGAGAAACATTTAACTAAAAATAATGTAGAAATTCGACCATATAATGAAATGTATGAGTACACTAAGTCATTAGGATCATCAGATAAAGTATGGGTTGATCCAAAGACTGCAAATTATTTAGTATATAATTCTGTAGGTAAAATGAATAGAATACTAAAAGATTCGCCAATTATACTTATGAAAGCATGTAAAAATGGAGATGAATTAAAAGGTATGCGCTCTTGTCATATAAGAGATGGTGCAGCTATGTGTGAATTTTTTTGTTGGTTAGAGAATGAAATTACCCATAGATCTATAAGTGAAGTAGAAGTTGATGAAAAAGTCACTTCATTTAGGGCTAAATATGGTCTTTTTATTGAACCATCATTTCCTACTATAGCTGGATGTAATAGTAATGGAGCCATTATACATTATAGAGCAGTTAAAGAAACATGTAAAATGGTTACTAACAATGATATGCTTTTACTAGATTCTGGTGGACAGTATATAGATGGAACTACTGATGTTACGAGAACAATACATTTAGGCACACCAACTTCGTATCAGATTGAAATGTTTACTCGTGTATTAAAAGGTAATATTGGTATTGATAGTCGTATTTTTCCAGTTGGTACTGCTGGATGTTTTTTAGATACATATGCAAGAGAACATTTATGGGCAATTGGCAAGGATTATATACATGGCACTGGACATGGTGTTGGTGCTGCATTGAATGTGCATGAAGGTCCACATCGTATAAGTAGAGTAGTTGATGCACAACCACTAATACCAGGTATGATTGTTAGTAATGAACCAGGATATTATGAAAAAGATAATTTTGGTATAAGAATAGAAAATTTATTAGTTGTTGTTGAACGAAAAGATATACCATCATTTGGTGGTAATGGATTTTTAGGATTTGAAAAATTGACACATATTCCGATACAACAAAAATTAATTGATTTTAAAATGCTTACACAGTCAGAAAAAGATTGGTTAAATAAATATAATCAAGATATAAGAGAGAAAGTATTGGCAATAGTGAAAGATGATAAAACAAAGCAATGGATAATTGATAATACAAAACCTGTATAGAATTTAATACAAAAAAAAATAAAATATAAAAAATTATGCTTTATCTTTATCAACTTTTTGGGGCTTTAGTATTCGTCCCAAAACGCTTTTAGATTTTGCTCTTAGTGATTTTTGAATGTCAGGTGGAAGAAGTCGTAAAAAACGACTTGCTGATGAATTTGTTGTGGTATTGTCAGTATCACCACTTGTTGTACCAGCAGACTTACTCTTACTATTTATAATATTATTGTTGCTTGAATGATTTTCATCAGCAGTGATAGAAGTTGTAACAGTGGTGGGTTGGACATTATCAAATGAAGGTAAAACTGGTTTCTTGGGGGAATAAGCCTCGCGATATGGGCGTGGGGATAAGTTTTGTTGAGTATTGACGTCACTTGAATTTATATTTGGTTGAGGTAACTTGACTATTTGTCGTCGCAAAAATGCCTCTGTTGCAGCCATTGAACTTTTATCGACAATAGAATTATCTACACAATTATTTCTCCACAAATCAACGAGGGATACTTGATTATTACTAGCATAAACAACATCATCAGAAACTGATCTATCAGGAGATACATCATTACTAAAATTTCTTTGAAATTTAAATTTATTTCTAAGTAGTGATCCTTTTCTGGAATTATTATTCATAATTAAACTTTCATCATTACTGTTCAATACTTTACTTGATGCAACAATATCAGAGGACTTCTCTGACGCGGAAGGAGCTGTGTGAATTCGATTTAATCTGGGTGATCTTTCTTCTACCGAAATTTCATCATTGAACATTGTTGGTGCAACCATTGGTATCCGTGAATGTGTTTTTTTTACAACATTACCACCTTCTTTTGATTTTTTTGATGGAATATTTTTAATGTTATTATTATTATTATTGTGGTTGTTGTTGTTGTTGTTGTTGTTAGTATCATTAGTAACAATAACAATATTGCTGTTACTATTCTTTCGACTAGACTTTCGTTTCACGATTTCTTTATCGCGCTTTTCTACCTTGCCACCGAATGCTATTAAAGTGGGTTTTTCTGATTTAGATGGATTGGAAACATTCTCCTTTTCACTATTACTAACACTGACTGTATCGGCGGTATTCGTATCATTATTAGAACTAGCTGATACAATATCAGTTTGATTAGTTGTTTCTTTTACATATATAACGGGAACCATTTCACTTAAACCAAATGTTGATAATAAGGATGCACCAACACCATTTTCGGATACGTTATAATAGGGTCTCCACAATGGTATTTCACTGATAATTTCTCTTAATTCTAAAAAATTATTATTATTAGGGACATGAAATTTATTTGTACTATCTTGACAACAAGTACTTAAATATGAAATAGTTGAATTCACTACAGTTGATATAGTCGGAGAATCTAGTTGCTTTAGTGACATTGCTGGATATGCAGCTAATAGACCAACACATAAATGATTTCCAAATGATACTAAATCATGGGCACTAAAATGATACGGATAATTTCCACCTAATGATGCCTCAAGAGTATACGTACAATCTATACCTAATTCAGCAAAACATACTATACGCATTGTGGATACTTTACTTTTCTGCATCTTAAAACTGCAAGAATCATAACTAAATATTGGCGATATAGTTTCTAATATACGTGGGAAAAGACGCACTTTCCATGCAACAATCTGATCTAATGGACAACTTTTTCCTGGTGTTGGAACATAATTATTTGAATTATTAAATGGAATATAAAAAGATTCTCCTCCTTTCGATGATGTTGTAGGCTCAGCTTCTATATTACAATCAGCTAAAATATCATGGCTGATAGACGATACATCTTCTACTTTACTTGCATTATTATTTTGGTTATCATTATTTTGTGTTGGTAATACATGTTGAGAATATTTTGATATACTTTTATCTGGTATACAACTATATAAAAAAATTCCTTGTTTCTTTGAATGTCCATGAAGATCTAAAATTAATCCAATTTTTCTAGAACGTTTATTAATCTTACTTATCATTTCTTTGACATGATATATAGTAGGGTGCTTAAATTTATCTGGTTTACACCAATAGCGATTCAAATCAACTCCAGCTAATGATGTCCGATAATTACCATTTATAACACCATCTGGATTTAGCATAGGAATTATTTTAAAAATATATTTTGATCTTAATTCTATAGCTTGTTCATTATCTGATGTAAGGTAATCAATAATTCCTTGCATTATCCATGAAGAATTAGTTTCACCTGGATGTACTCTAGCTGTGAATACAATGATGATTCTATTATTTAAATCTTCTGCGGTAGATGTTGGTGCAGTAATTGTTAACAAGTTACATTTATTTCCTCCTAAAGTATAACATAAAACTTTATTTCGACAATGTTTTGATCGATATAAATCCATGTTGATAGATAATAAATAACGTTGTAAATCACTATATGTATATGGTTGACAGTATGCGAAATAACATACATCATCAGAATGTTCAAATGTATGCGTAAATGATAATACATATTTTATGCCATCTTTCTTTTTTTTATTCTTTTCAGATCCATCAAGACTAGATTGTAAACCTTTTTCACCGCCAATTATGCCACATTCTGTACATGGAAAATAACTAATATTTTTACCACAACGTACCCATCCATTTTTTGATTTAGTTGACATTAATAATGGTTTCATTCCTTCTTTATAAAGAGAATCATTTTTTGCAAAATTTTTAATATAAAATGTTACTTCTTGTCCTACTTTAGCATTACTTACTCGAAAATAGAACCATTGTGTATAACCAGAAGTATGCAAATCATAATGCATATATAAATCATAATAATGTTTTCTACTTGTCTCTTCACCAATAGGAAATACACGAAATGCTGAGTGTAAATTACCTGATTCAAAATGTGAATCAAATACTAATGAATCATTGACTAATATACGTGAAAATGTATATTTATCTTCATAAGTGTAAACGCATTTTCTATAAAGCTCACTGTCACCATTATTTCCATACATTTCATCAATATTTGGTTTGCCATTTATATCATCAAGGGACATTGCTTGAGGTACTGTTTTATGATAATCTAAACATGTAATTTGTGGATCTGGTAAAACTTTCATCCTTAGAGGTGTGCCAGTAAATGCTGGTATTGTGGTGGAAAGCTTTCCACCATCATGAGTTTCGCGATAAACTCTAAACGGCATTTTACTACCTTTCCTTTTCAATTCCTTCCTGATGAGCTCCCTTTTTTAAAAAAAGGCCGGGAATTGAAATAAAATAGAAAGGCCACCCCCAGTACTAATTCATAGAAAGACCCATTGCAGATTGACATCTTATTTATTTTTCGCCATCTTTCCGATTATCCTAGAAGCTTTATTTAATTTTATTTCTATTTTCATCGATTTTCAAATTCTACCTAGGCATTACCAGGATTATTTGGAATTTTTTTTCGAGAAACCAAAAGATTGGAAGATAGTAGGAATTCCTACTCATTTTTCAACTACGCGGGACACTTATTGAGTAACCTAATATCACTACTAATACAGCATATTACACACATTAAGCGATGAGCGATCTAGATAGTTTTTTCAGTGAAATTAAGCAGATAGATACAGAAACCATTAATGAAGACGAAAGACCCACAAAATTACGTAAAATCGATGGTGAAACTATAATAGGTGCAGCATTACCTTCACATACTACAATTTCAATAGTTGCAGCTGCAAAACCTAGTTCTACATTGAATGAAAATTTATCTTTATCACATGATCAAAATGAAATAAATAAAACACTTTCAATACAAGAGAAAGCAGAGTTATACAATTTAATGCTAGAGGGTAAAATTGGAAGTACTAAAAGTACTACTGGTAATATAAATAGTGGTATTAGTAATAGTAATTTAAAATTATCTGTTGTACCTAGTGCAAGTAATACTACTAATACTTTGGCTCCTCCACAATTTGTGCCATCTACAGGTAAAAAATTTCTTAGAACTGGTGGTGGTGAAGTATGGGTTGATAATACTTTAAATGAATGGCCAGCAAATGATTATCGGATATGGGTTGGTGATATCACAAAGGAAACTACTGTTGAACATCTAAATAAACATTTTTCAATATATCCATCATTTGCTAAAGCTAAAGTTATTCATTCAAAAAAAGAAGCAAAAGCCAGAGGATATGGTAAGATTTTTAATAATATTTTTTTTAAGAACTATTTTATTATTTATTATATCTAGGTTTTGTATCGTTTTTAGATCCATTAGATTGTGCAAAAGCATTAAGAGAACAAAATGGAAAATATTTAAATAATAGACCAATGACATTAAAGCGTGCAGAATTAGATAACAGGGATTTTCATGTTGTGAAGAAGCAGGAGAAGAAAGAAAAAAAAATGCTACAATCATTAGGTCTATAAAACATATTTTATTGACGGATTGATTATAGATACTATTCAATATTGAGTAATCTGTAAAGTTTGTAAGTTGTTGTACGCGTACTAATAATGCACATTTATTATACATACCACTGATATTATTTCTTTCCACCAGTTACCCTTTTCCTAGTCCAGCTGATTCCACACCTCCTCTTTACAGTTATTGCCATAACAATACCTATCGGAAAAAAAGGAAAGAAAGCGAAGGAAAAAGAAATACATTTGCTAGTGAATGTTGTTCACGCGCTGACAATACAACGGATAAATCTCATATTTTTTTATGTAATTGATTGATTGATTGCATATACATGAAAAATGAGTAACAATAAGTATTTAGATGATGATGATGAGATTTCTATTGAAAGTGATGAAGAGGTAAATGTTCATGATCTAGCACAGTCTGGAGATGAAGACACGATAAAATATTATGGTACAGTCAATCGTATGCGTTTACTTTACGAAAAAGATGACTACGGTCGTGTGCCATTTTATTATATCGCTGAATTAGGTAGAGATAATTTAATAGGATATTTTATTAGATTAGGTGCTGATGTAAACGCCAGAGATGCGGATGAAAGAACTGCATTACATGGAGCAGCATACATGGGATTAGTCGAGACATGTAAAATATTATTAAGTTTTGGTGCAAAAATTGATTTGAAAGATATTATGAGTAGAACTCCATTACTGGAAGCTGTTTCTATGGATAAAATTGGAGTTGCAGTATTATTAATTGAACATGGAGCAAGTGTAGAATCACAAGAAGTAAAAAATGGCAGAACACCTTTACATTTAGCAGCTGAACGTGGTTTCAGTATAATGGTGGATACATTAATTATACATGGTGCAGATATGCATTCAGAAAAATTTAAAAATGATGCAATATATTCATTAACTCCGCTACATTTAGCAGTAATAAATAATCATATAGACACTGTCAAAGTGTTATTAGAAAGAGGTGCTGATACAAGTGAATTATGTGGCTTTAGAGATAAAGCACCATTACATATATCATGTGAAAAAGGTTATATTGAAGTTACTGAATTATTATTAAACTATGGAGCAAATATCCAAATCATCGGTCAAGTTGGTGTAAATGGTGCAACACCACTTCATCTAGCTTGTCAACATGGACATATTGAATTAGTGAAATTATTAGTTTCAAAAGGTGCTCTTATTGATGCTTTAGGAAAATTTACCTGTATTGGAACATCATTACATGTAGCTAGTGAATGTGGTCATTTAGAAATTGTTAAGTATTTATTGGATATTGGTTATAGTAACTTTGTTAATATAAAAGAAGTTACAGGTTTAACACCGTTGCACCAAGCTTTAGCATGTAAACAATATGATGTAGCTTTTTATTTAATTGAAAAAAATGCCGATTTAACATTAAAATGTGTTCGAGGTAAAACACCTATGGATAATGTACCATCATCAGGAATAAAAGAAAAATTAAGAGAAGCCGGTATTGCAGCAGAAATGGAACGTGCTCGATTAAGAGCAATACAAGAAGCTATTCTAAAAGAAAGTGAACGTAAAAAATTGTTAGAATTAGAAAAAAAAAGACAAGCTGAATTAGAAAAAATTCGTCAATTAAAAATAACAGAAAATTTTAGACAATTAATGCTCACAGCAACTGATGTAAGTGGTGAATTAGGTGCTTTTGCAGATATAGCACAACAATTTTCAAATCAAGATATAAATATGATTGTTAAAATTGATGAACGAATGACATCTTTAATTTGTGCAAGTCGTCATGGTTTTGAACCAATTGTTATTTCTTTATTAATGTGGCCAAATATTGAAGTAAATATACAGGATATATATGGTAATACTGCTCTACATTATGCTGCGAAAGAAGGATATAAATCAATATGTGAAAGATTAATACTTGCTGGTGCACGTCATGGTATACTTAATAATGATGGACATGCAGCAGCTACTATAGCCAGATATGCCCCAATAGCTGAATTATTACGTGATCCTAATATATTAGAAAATATGAATAGAAAAATTGAAACTACAAATACTATAACTAGTGTAAATGCAATGCAAAATATAATTGATAATCACACATCTGGTGCATTGTCAATCCAAAATGCTGTGAATACTGTAACAAATGGTAGAAGAGGAATTAGCTTTAACATGGGTCGCAGGGGAAGTAGTTTTAATATAGGTCGTAGCGGGAGTAGTTTTAATGTAGGTCGCAGTGGTAATAATAGTCCGACAGCAAGTTTTAATGCTGTGAATCGTATGAGAAAGTCTATATCTGCTGGATTTGACAATACTTCATCGATTAATTTTGATACTGCCATGATCAGTACAAGTTTTGGTAATAGTAATAATAGTACTGAACTAGATATAGCTTCAGAGGCTTTCGTGAAAGGTGAATTTGATCAAGTGCCAACATCATTTGGTGGTTGCCGAAGAAATATGTTCAATATTGGAGTAATATCATCTGGTAATTTAGATAATGTAGATGTTACAAAAGTAATTGATACCGAAACTACAAGTAATACTGTTACTAAGGATCAATATAAAGAATGGCAAATATTAGAGATAAAAAAAATAACTGCAGTATATTTACCTAATCATAACGAAGAAGAAGATATAAATAAAAGAATGAAACAGTTGCAAATAAAATTAATAACACAAAATGATCAACTTCCGACTTTATTTGAAGCAACTAAAGATTGGATTGAAGTAAAAGATTTTTTATTTTTATTAGGGCATCCATATCGCGATACTAATATTCATATGCGAGAAAAACGAAAATTATTATATCTCATAGCAAAATGTATGGATGTTGCTCAAATTATTTTTACTACACCACATCAGTCAAATGCTAATAATCGTCCAATACAAGATGAACTAGCTTATGTATGTTCATTATATATTCAATTTGTTTGTTTTTTATTTGAACCAGTTGAAGGATGGGGGGTGGATACAACTATAGATGATGAAGGTATAAATGCCGAGATTTCATTAGTGTACAATCACAGTGATATGCAATATATTATATCTTTAATACTCGATTCAAAATTAATTACTGGTGATATTGAGGATAGTTTAATGAAAATATTGGAGTTTAGTCAACCATCAGTTTATAATAACCAATCTTCATGCCCTTATCGTTATCGTCGTATAATAATAGATGAAATGTACGAGGTTAGTTCTTTATTGAAAATTAGAGCTGAGGCGTCATTTCCTGTTGATTCAATTCGCAGTCATATTTGGGCCAAAGAAGGAAGAAATAAAATTAATGAAATTTTACATAGTAAAACTAATCTACGAAGTAAATTATCTGATGGCATTTCAGCAAATATTGATATACAAAACATAAAAGTAAAGGATGCAGATATGTTATCTTGTGGGATTGGTTTATGGTTATTGGATAATAAATTAGATGAATACTTTCTTAATTTCTTACATTCTGGATTTAAGTTAATTGATGACTTTAAAGGTTTGTCATCAGAAGATTGTATGGAATATTTCCCATTTTTAAAACCAGGTGATCGATTAAGATTGGCTAAATTAATTTTACAGATAAATAATTCATTAATTGATAATTATAATTTAAGAGCATCAAGTTGTGAAGAAAAATATCAAATTCCTCCTGTACCAACTGTGAAGTAATATAGTAATTATACAAATTGTAAAGAAACTAAATGAGAATTATCAAGAAAAACTGATTATTTATTCTACAAAGCATTTCATCAAGTATTGTGATCATATCTATATTGTGTATTGTCAAATTAATCTGTATTTATCAGAGATTACACCAAAATGAACACAAATTGTTAAGTTGATTTTCTACAATTTTCAACAATCCATGCTGCCTCTTTTTGACTTGGCATCCTTATTTCGGCGTTAGTATCATAGTCAAATATAGTAAATTTATTAGGGTCATAGTAACCATCCATTGTATCATATGTTCCAGGTGGAATTATTGGGGTCTTTTGTTTAGGTGTTTCTCTTTTTAATGGCATACCAAGTAGTAATTTATCGTCTGTTTTTTCAGTATGAAAACGAGGATCTACTACACTACAATATGCCCATTGATCAACACCATAGTCTTTATGCTCTAACCCATCTTCAAATATAAATTTACCTTCAGCCAATTTACCTTTATACCATTTACCTTTCCATTGTCCTCCTTTCATGAATAATACACCTTCTCCGTGAAAATAACCATCTTTAAATTCACCGTTATATTGACCGAAACTACAACGATATACACCACGTCCATTATAACGATTATGTAATAAATCACCTTGGTATGAATGATCTAATACTTTTTGATCATTTCCTATTGTTGTCATTTATCAAAACAAAATAAAGATACAAACGAACGATTCAAATAAACTATGTCGCTAAATAATCAATACTAATTTTTACTTTAAACCAGCTTATAAATTTATTCTCCCCTACTTTCAGTCTCGCTGAAAGTTTCTGTTACGGAATTTTTTCGTCGGAAACTTGCTTCGGCCGGCGGCACCACTGACCGGTTTTAAATTTTTGTATTTATAATAATCTGGCGCTGAGGGTTCAACTTATTTAGTAGTTTCCGTATATATTTATAAAAGAACAAAAATGCAAAAATTATATTATAAACTATTCTCTATTTTTCAAAGCTACCATCAAATCCCTGAAAGAATGTAAACAAAAACACGTAGTAATATGGTTTTTTAACAATTTTCGAGCACCAGTTCCACAAGCTAGTGCTTCGGCCATCAATACAACTACCACCATCGTCACCACTACCATCAAAACCATGTTTGAAACAATCCGATAGTATTTGCATTTTTAAATCTTCAATTGAATTCCATTCTTCAGTAATGTAATGATGAAATGCTTTATCATCGCAACATGATTCTAATCTATCAATACATTGGCAAACAGGTGATAACATACGTGCAATTTGTGTATACTTATCTATAAAAACTAATGCGTTCGGAACATCTCGATCTCC
>JACCDO012232358.1_pt1 | contig 23408 bp, 36 predicted proteins | sample 7446101 | NCBI WGS metagenome assembly JACCDO01 (sample SAMN15323440, study PRJNA562643) | freshwater metagenome | isolation source: river surface water | place: USA:Blue River Watershed | collected 2017-08-16
ACGAGATCAACGCAAGGGCTCTCGGCGATGCGGAGGCTGCTGCAGGCGTCCTCTACCTGAACCGCCGCTGCTTCAACGGGCTCTGGCGCGAGAACAGCCAGGGCATGATGAACGTCCCCGTCGGCAAGTGGAAGAAGGCACCTCCTCCGCTGCCGACGCGAGAGGAGATCCTGGCCTGGGGCAAGGCGCTCGGCTGCACCTTCCATCACAGGAAAGGCCTGACGCTCCACGAGCCGAGCGACGTCATCTTCGCCGACCCGCCCTACGCCGGCGGGTTTACCGGGTACACGGCCGCTGGGTTCTCGATGGAGGACCAGGAGAAGCTCATCGCGAACCTGCTCCTGGCGAAGAAGGCAGGGGTGCAGCGCATCATCGCGACGAACTCCCTGGTCATGGCACCGGCGTACCGAGACGCCGGGTTCAACGTGGAGGAGTGGTCTCGCTCGGGGACCATCAACTCGGACGCGAGCGGCCGGAAGGCCGTGAAGGAGATGATTGCATGGCTCTGACCAACGCAGAGAGCATCCTTCGAGCCATCATCGAAGAGACGAGAACAAGAGCGTGGGAGAGGTCATTCTACGAAGACGAGTCTTTGCGTCTGAAAGCAGACGCACTGAGCGACTTCGCTGATGTGATCGAGTACGTGCTCGATAAAAACAAAGCATCCACGGATAGCGAGGACGGGAAATGACCTCTTTCCGCTACACGATGCGACGCCCGCGGACCACGCAGGAGCGCCGCGCTCTTGCCGCCGCGGAGGCTGACCGAGACGAGGTCCCGGTGCCGCGGCGGCGTCCTCTCCCGACCGCGTGGGACGATCTCCCCGTCGCGGCGCATCACGACAAGTCGCGTCGGGTGTCAATGCCCTGGCGCCTGCGAGGTGACCGATGAGACCTTTCACCCGACGCCCACGCTTCTCTCCGCCGAAGAAGTCCCTCGCCTACCTGGACGAGGCCATCTTCGTCGTCGACGGCCAGGAGGTCAAAGGTCAGGAGTTCGTCAAGGTCTACGAGCGAGCCGCCGCAGGGCAGGTCTTCCCAGGTAGAAGACCTGCGGTGGAACGACATGCCCTCGCCTGGCTCGTCGCGCAGGGCCACCTGCGCGAGGTCGGCTGCGGTCTCTACAAGCCAACGAAGGAGTAGCCCGTGGGCGATGACGGTTTGCAGATCACTAACTGGGAGCAGTGCAGAGGGCTTCCTAAAGGAACGCGCGTGCGCGTCGTAGGCACCATGCCTCCGCCTCCTGGTTTCTCCAGAGTTGAGAGAGGAACGACCACGCCAGTCTACGTCCGCGGCAACGTAGAGTACAACGCACCCCGCATCAGTCCGAATCAAGACGTGATGACGAAGATGGATGGTACGATCCGCGTCTGCGGAGAGGACATCCACTTCAACAACATCGGCTGTAGCACCATCTACGAAGAAGAGTGGATGGAGGCAACAGGCTCCGTAGATGTCAGCGCTGCCTTCCTGCACGGAAAACCGGGCAGCTGGTTCTCGGGCGTCGTCTTTCGGGCGAACGGTCGCTGGTACAACAGCTTCAACTACTACCTGATGGGTAGTGCCACGCCGTTCGACGCAGCGCAAGAAGCTGCTGATGCTCTGACTTTGCGTCTCGGCTACGTCGAGACGAACGAGACCACCACCGCAAGCGCAGACGATTCTCCTTCTCTTTCGGTGGAGAAAGAGGCCGAGCGCCTCGCCGCAGAGAAGAAGGCTCGCCGTGATGCAGAAGACGCCGAGATGGCTGCGCTCGAGGCGGAGCTCGCCGATCTCGAACGCCAAGAGAAGCTCAAACAACTTCGCGCCAAAGTGGCGCAGATGAAGGAGAAGTAGTCCATGCGCGATCTCTACGTCCGTGGCCGCATCATCGAGGTCCTCCCTGGCGGCAAGGCCCCCAAGCGGGCCACGCCGTTCTCCGTCGGGTTCGACGTCTTCGCCCGCGAGGACGTGACCCTCTACCCCTTCGTCCCGACGAAGGTGCCGCTCGGCTTCCGCTTCACGCCAGGGCTCATCGCCAACGCGGCCCCCTGGGATGACTCCTGGGACGACGAGGACGTCGACGCCACGCTCCACATCAACGAGCTCGTCTGCGAGATCCGCTGCCGGAGCTCGATGGCCCTCGCTGGCGTCGAGGTCGTCAACGCGCCGGGCACCATCGACCCCGACTTCCCGGGGGAGTTCTGCGCGATCCTCCGGTACATCCCGCGACAGTCGCCTTCGCCGTCATATGTTCGAGTAGATGCTTACCTTGTTCGCTCTGGCGACAAGGTCGCGCAGCTCGTCTTCCCCTCCGGCCCCCTGTCGCCCCGCCTCGGGTGCGAGGAGCCCGACGAGGGCGCGACGCGGACCGGCGGCTTCGGCTCGACGGGTGCTCGATGAGCCTCTTTATCAAAGGTGACGAGGACAACTACTACTCGGAGCAGTGCAGCCGCTGCAAGTGGGGTGAGTGGCGCGGCGGGTGCCTGAACCCAGCGTCCGCTGAGGACCTCAGCGACATGGAAGCCGCGTTCAAGAAGGGGTCCTGTCGTGTCTTCGAGGCCGGTATGCCCCAGCCAGACCGGACGCCGAAGACGCTCTACGTCCAGATGCCGAAGGAGACCTACGACAAGCTGATCGCGGAGCGCGACGACCTCCGTCGAAGGGTCAAGCTCCTCGAAGACGAGCGCGATCAACTCAAGCGCCGGATCGTGGCCCTCCACGACGCGATTGACAACAGACGCACCCCTTACGTTCACGAGGAGGAGAGCTGATGATCAACCCAGACGACGCCCCGCGCGAGCATTACAGCAACTTGACAGATCCGCCGTGGTCGATTGTGGCCAGCGGGCGAGTCCTCGGTACGGGGAACACCGGCACCGACGCATGGCGCGCCGTGCTTGCCACAACCGAGGCCGAGCGCGACGCTCTGCGCGCCCGTGCCGAGGCCGCCGAAGCCGCGCTGGCCACCGTGCGGGCGGAGGTTGACGCCGCCTTTCAGCAGGGCCTGACCGCTGGTCAAGTGGCAACCTGCGGCGCGCTAAGCGCCATTGCCGCCGAAGTCGCCAGCGCAGGGTTCGACGAGACGGCGACCGCCATTCGCATCGCGGCGGCGACCTTGATCAAGGCTGACCTTCGGCTTGAGCGCGGCCCCGTGGAGAGTGCATGACCCGCCGCATCATCGACCTCATCCTCATGACCTGCTCGATCAGCGTCGCCTGGTTCCTGATCGTCGCCTTCGGGCACTACCTCTCCGACACGCCCACCCCGCCGGAGACCTTCCGCGACGCGCTCGGCGTATTCATCCTGCTCGTCGGCTCCGGCGTCGCCGGCGGCTATCTCGTGTCCACCTGGAGGTACAATGATTGACCCTCGCCTTGCTCCCCTGCTCGCCGAAGCCCTCTCGCTCAAGATGGACGTCTCGATTAGCCTCAGCGACGGTGAGTACGACATCTTTTACGACGGCCTCGGCCGCATCTGTGACACACAGGAGGAGGTCTGTGCCTGGCTCGACGCGGAGATCGGAGCCTACTGCAGGTCTCGCGGCCTGGCTCGCACCTTGCCGTCCTTCGCCGACATCCGCCCCCGCGGCGAGCCCCTGACGACCTCGACGATGCTCAGCGACGAGGATCGCGAGAAGCTCATCGCGGCGATAGACTTTGGCAGTGTGGGAGAGCCTTGGATCTTCGTCCAGATCAAGGACAAGTACCAGGAGATCGCCGACCTCGTCACGTCCCCGTACCGCACGGCCGCGGACCAGGAGCGCCTCTTCAACTACGACGCCGCGTCCGGTAAGCTGGTCCCGAAGCACACCAAGCCCGCTGGAAACAGCGAGGAGGGCTGATGGCCGCGGAGAAGCCGACACACCTTCCGCTCGACAAGTTGTTCGCCATCGCATCGCTGATCAAGGTGCGTGTCCTCGTCTACCACATCCCGTCGGAGAACGGCGTGCTCTACGACGTCGTCGTCGCCGGGTCCGGCGCCTACAAGGACACGTACGAAGGCATGTGCCGCTACATCCAGCGGTGCCTTCTCGAGCACATCAAGAAGCATCGACCGCGAGTCAGCGACGATGATCGGCACGCCCTGTTTGCCGAGATCTTCCCCTTGCCTACGCCCGGCCTCGTGGCCGACCCGACGAAGGAGTAAGCCCATGCCCATCACCCTGACCGAAGACGAGATGAACGCCCTGGTCGACCACCTGCGCTTGGAGAGCCGGGTCTCGTTCTACCGCGACGAGTTGGAGGATCTGCACGACGTCGTCAGCGCGTTCGGCGACGACGAGGACGACTACGACCTCGCCGTAGAGGAGGCGGAGACAGCCTACCACGACGCCGACGAGGCGCTCCAGAACAGCGACTACTTCCCGGCCGACGCCTTCGACGGGACCCCACACTTCGGCAACCTCTGCACTCGAGCCGACATCTGGACGATGGAAGCCGGCGACGTCCTGTCGAAGAAGCGCCTTCGCGATCTCGTCGAGGCGTACCTGGCGGAGAACACCTGATGCTCTCCGGCCTCTGTTACTGCGGCCAGCGCCACTATATCGACGACGTCGGCGTCTACGACGTCCACCTCAAGGCGCACCTCCTCGGGAAGGGCTATCTGGTCTTGCAGAACCCTGACACGAAGCTGTGGCAGGCCGAGGGCTCGCGCCTTAGAGGAAAGGGTCCTTGGGCGGACACGGTGGACGAGGCGCTTGACCAGGCCCTCGCCCTCCTCGAGAAACAACTGGGCCACCCAGCCCTCCCACCACCAGACGAGGTGTCTCCATGATCAACGCCATCGAAGCCATCGTCCGCTTCCTCTGCAACGGCGGCTGGTTCTAAGTACCAGCCCAGGCGGCCTTGCCTGTCGCACCCTCCCGAGAGTCAGCGATGCGCCCGCTGGCTCTTTCCTTTCGCTCTCTGGAGAGACCATGAAGTTCGCCCCCGCGCTCACGACGTTCACCCGCGCCCTCGACCACCTGATCGCCCGCAAGGTGCCAGCCATCCGCAAGGAGGGCTGGGAGGGCTCCTTCCTCGGCGTCTACATTCCGGGCGAGGGCGACAACCTGACCCTGCCGTACCTGTACCTGCAGACCGAGAGCGACGGCGAGGTCAACCGCGTCCACTACACGCCGAGCGACGTCGACATGTTCCTCTGCCACTGGCAGCTCGCCGAGCCCCTGGCCGTGGACCTCAAGGAGCTCCTGGGCCGCACCAGCGGCGAGGAGTCCTGATGCAGCCGCGCATCACGGCCGAGGTCGTCGAAGACAGCATCTGCGGCGGCGTGCGGATCACGACGATCCAGTACCGCTCCTGGCGGGCCATCCTCGCCGAGATCAACACGCACGGGCTCTTCGCCCGGAGCGCCCGGAGCACACGAGCTGTCCCGACGAAGCGCCTCATCGCCGAGGTCCGCGAGACGCCGTTCGTCCCTGCGCGCTGGTACGAGAACGGGCCGGGCATGGCCGGCAAGGCGTCCCTCGTCGGCTGGCGCCGCGCCGCGGCCGTCGCCGTCTGGCGCCTCAGCGCGCTCTCCGCCATCGCCTCGGCGACGGCGCTCAACTGGCTCGGCGTTCACAAACAACATGCCGGCCGCCCCCTCGAGCCCTTCATGTGGGTCGACGGCGTCATCACCGCGACCGACTGGGAGAACTTCTTCAACCTGCGGATCTCGGCCGGCGCGCAGCCGGAGTTCAACGAGCTCGCGAGGGAGATCAAGTTCGCCCTCGACACCAGCACCCCCATCAAGCGGACCGAGCACCTGCCCTACGTCACGGAGGCCGAGCGCGTGACGCGAGGGACCGCGTCTGCCTTCCTGGTCTCGGCCAGGCGCTGCGCCGCCGTGAGCTACCGCCCCTTCACGGCGAAGCCGTCGGGCGCCGCCTGGGAGGAGGACGTGGCCAAGGGGCTCGCGCTCCTCCGCGACGGGCACATGAGCCCCTTCGACCACCCGGCGCTCACGACGGCGGGCTGGCGGCCCTGCCGCTTCATGGCGCCGTGGCTCCCTTACCGGAAGACGATCCCGAACGAGGAGAACCCGCTCGGGGTGAAGGTGCCCCGGGCATGAAACCAGCGGGCGCCAAGCACCTGCAGGTCGTCCTCTGCCCCATCGCCGAGGTGAGGAAGGCCTGCGCCGAGCACCACCGCCATCTGCCCAAGGTCCTCGGCGGTCTGGTCGGGCTGCGCGTGGAGGCTGATGGCGCCCCTGTCGCCTGGGGGCTCATCGGCCGCCCAGTCAACAGGCACATGCAGGACCGCGGCTGGGTCGAGTTCACCCGCGGGATCGTGCCCGACAACGCCCCGCCGAACTGCGCGAGCGCCCTCCTCGGCTTCGCCGCCCGCTGGGCGAAGAAGAGCAGGCGTCCCGTCCTGACCTACACGCTGGCCTCCGAGCCGGGCACCAGCCTGGAGGCGGCGGGTTGGCAGCGGGTCGGTCACACCCGGGCGCGCAAGACCTGGGCCTCGGCGGATCGCGACCGCGAAGTGCGCGAGGGCGTGGTCGCGGAGGGCAAGGTCCGCTGGGTCCCTGCCTACTGCATCGAAGACGCCCTCCTCTGTGGGTTCGACCTGCCCTTCGTCGACAAGGAGGCGCCCATGATCGGCAAGGGCGGCATCGAACGAGCCCGCGTGGTCCACCGGCACCAGCGCGGCCTGCAGGTCCAGGCGTACGGACCTGGGCCCAACCCGACGCTCACCGCCTGGGGTGAGCACGAGGTCTCCCTCGCCTGGGAGGCCGTTCACCTGAGCGAGCACATCGGAGAGGACATCATGTTCAGAGACAAGGCCGCGCCTGGTCCGCTGCCCTTCGACCTGCCCGGCGCCGAGGCCACCTACGGCTACGGCTTCTGGACGATCAAGCGGGCGGGCCACGAAGCTCGAGCTGCCTGGTACGGGGACGAGTTCTCCTGGTACGTCAGCGCCCCGCTCCCCATCGGCCAGCGCCCGCCTGAGTGGGAGGTCGTCGGGCACCTGCGCCCGATCCACCCCTTCTACGAAGGGCAGAGTCGACACGTCACCTTCTTCGCGGCGCAAGCCGTTCTGAGGTCGAACTTGGGCATCCTCGACAACATCGCCTCGCTCAACTTCCCTCTACCGGCCGGAGGGCAGGCTCTGCTCCTGGCCAACGACCAGAGCATCCTCGTCTTCCACCCGAAGAGGGGGACGGCCTTCCGCGTCCTCCCGAGCGGCGAGACGCAGGTCTGCCCGGCGGGCGCGGCGCCTGCGGGTTGGCAGCCCCACCCGCCGCTCACCGAGGAGATCGTCTGCCAGGCTTGGGGGCTGATCGGGTCGCTGCGGGCGCCCGAGCCGACCTGGGAGCTGACCGACCAGGGCGGCACCGGGGCTCCGCAGCCCCCGACCACCTGCAGCGGCGACATCGTCATGGTGGTCGCTGGCGATCCCGTCGAGCTCCTGGAGGGCGACGACATCCCCAGCGACCCAGACGTGCTCGACCTGCTCGAGAACTGGGCCATCTACATCCGTCTGTAGAAGGAGAGGACATGCTGCGCATCACGTTCGATGGACCCGACGGGGTAGGGAAGACCAACCTCATCAACGCCTTGGCACACCGTCTCACCAAGGCGCCGTACCGCTACGGCACGTCCGGGGCGGGCAAGAGGATCATGATCTTCCGCGAGCCGTACGACTGGTTCCCGGTGGAAGGCATGACCTGGGAGAACGTCGAGACGGCGAAGAAGCTCATCCGCGGGACGAAGCTCTCCCACGCGGAGTTCGACACGTTCACGCGCTACCGGGCGCTCATGCTCAAGGAGATCGAGCGGCGCCTTGCCTTTCAGGACACCATCGTCCTCCAGGACCGGAGCGTCGTGTCGACGATCGCCTACAACATGGGCGGCGATGTGTCTCCTGCTGGATGGCACGACATCGTCGCTCCCTGCGGCATCATCCTCCTCGGCCCGAAGAAGCGCCCCGACGACGGCCCGCTGGACGAGATTGACGCGGATGAGATCCTGCAGATGCGCGTGCGTCGCGTCTTCGAGTTGCTGCCTCGCTACATCCCCTCCGTCGACGGGTTCGCGCTCATCAAGGTCGAGAGCCAGGAGTCGGCTTTCGACTTCGCCTTGGATGAGATCGGCCGTCGAACGGGCGTCTGGTCTGGTCTGTCGCCCGGGCCTGTCCTTCGACACGAACGTCCTCCCGTCGGGACCTCCGCCGCCGAGGTCTTGCCCGAGCTCTACGTCGCTGGTAGGTAGCAGGCCGAGGCCGTCCTGCGTACCCTCCCGCCTCGCACATCGGGCCGTCTGCTCCCTCCTGGCAGGCGGCTCTTCTCTTCACGCCCCATCGAGGAACCCGTGAACAACACCCCAGTCGCTTCCGCGCCCGAGCGCGACCTCCCGATGTTCTCCGACCCTGGCGCCGACTTCCTCTCGAAGGTCGTCGGCCTTCGCTCCTACCAGCGGTTCAGCCCCGAGCTCGGCCGGCGCGAGACCCGCGAGGAGGCCCTGACCCGGGCGGCCGACTACTACGAAGAGCGCGTTCCGGCGCTCGTCTCGAGCCCGGAACTCGCCCCCGAGTGGAGCAACGCCCGTGAGCAGCTTCTCAAGCTGGGCGCGCTCCCGGCGATGCGCCTCCTGGCCCAGGCCCGCCTCGGTGTCGACGAGCCGAACGAGACGCCCAACGATCTGATCTTCTACAACTGCATGACCATGATGGCCGATCGGCCCGGGTTCCTCTGGCAGACGCTCGTCGTCGCCGGGTCCGGGTGTGGCGTGGGCCTCTCGACCGAGAAGTACATCAAGCGCCACGGCAAGCGGACGCCGGTTCTCATGGCGCTCCCGAAGGTGAAGAAGGCCGTCAGCGGGAACGACGGCTACCGCCTCGAGCGAAAAGTCCTCGACGCCTATCCCTCTTGCAATCGCGAGAACAGCTTCGCCGTCGAAGATAGCCTCGAAGGATGGGGCCGTGCCGTCCAGGTCGCCACTTGGCTCGCCTGGTCTGGGCATGACTGGCCTGAGTTCTTCGACTACACCCGCCTCCGCGAGAAGGGCGCGCCCCTGCGCCGGCGCGGCGGCTACAGCAGCGGCCCCGACCCGCTGCGCGAGCTCATCAAGGCCATCTACGAGGTCTGCTCCAAGGCCCGCGGCCGGCGGCTCAAGTCGACCGAGGTCCACTACCTCTACACGATGGTCGGCGAGGCGATCGTCTGCGGCGGCGTGCGCCGGATGGCGGCGATCACCACGAGCGACGTGCGCGACCTGGGGATGCGGTCCTACAAGGACTTCATCCATCCCGGCGCCGAGCCGGAGAACAAGCTGGGCCTGCGGCTCCCTCCGCGCGCCAGCCACGTCAGCAACAACACGGCGGCCATCCTCCCGAGCACGACCGAGTACGAGCTCCGCAACGAGCTCGAGCACACTTTCTGGTCGCGCTGCGGCGAGCGGGGCCTCTGGTTCACCGAGGGCCTGACCGAGGGGCACCTGCGCCCCAACGCCTGCGGCGAGGTCTGCAACGACTGGCTCCCCGCGGACAACTCGGGCTTCTTCGAGCACGGCTACCTGCCCGACTACGATGACGGGGGCGCCGGCCAGTTCTGCAACCTCTCGGCCGCCGTGGCGCGGGCCGGCGACACCTGGGAGACCTTCGCCGACAAGGTCGCCGCCGCGACCCTGCTCGGGACCCTGCAGGCGAGCATGGTCGACTTCTCGATCCTCCCGTCGGGCTGGCGCAAGCTCGCCATCGAGCAGGCGCAGATCGGCGTGGACCTGACCGGCCAGACCGACGCTCCGCACCTCTTCGAGGACGAGGCTCGTCTCGTCCGTCTGCGCGAGGAGATGGAGTACTACAACGGCTGGATCGCCAAGCTCATCGGGATCAACCCCGCCCGGCGGTGCTTCGTCATCAAGCCCGGTGGGAACTCGGCAGCCTTCGCGGGCTGCTCGAGCGGCGCCCACGCCCGTCACAGCCGATACAGCCTGCAGCGCGTGGAGATCAGCGGCGACCACCCGCTACTCCTCGCGGTCCAGCAGAGCGCCCCGGGGCTCCTCAAGGCGAAGCCGGGCTCGTCGAAGCGGGTGAAGGTCTTCCGCGGCGACGAGGTCGTCTACGAGGGGCCCTTCTTCGGCATGTTCGCCGACCACCAGGGAGCTGCCAACGGGCTCCAGCACTCCGATGCGCACTACCGCTACGTCGAGGACGAGAGCACGGCCCAGACGTTCCTCTTCGAGATCCCGCTCGAGGCGCCGGAGGGGGCGATCCTCCGCGAGCACGAGTCGGCCCTCGACCAGTTGGCCCGCTACCGCAAGTTGGCGCGGACCTGGGTCGCGGGGCCCAAGGCGCAGGCGATCTCGATCACGGTCACCTACACGCCCGACGAGGTGCCTGGCGTCATCGAGGACGTGGTCGCCGGCTGGAAGGAGAAGACGGTCCCCTGGAAAGGGCTGACCTTCCTCCCCTACGACCCGAAGGTCTACTTCCGCGCGCCGCGGGAGGAGATCAAGGACGAGGCGGAGTTCCGCGCCATCCAGGCCGAGTTCCTCCGCGGCGTCGCGGCGATCGACTGGGACCTCTACCGGCGGCTCGACAACGAGCGGAGCAACAGCACCGCCGACGGCGAGTGTGGTGGCAAGGCCTGCGTGATCCGCGGGCTCTGACGCTCTGACAGAACCCTGACGACAGAGCCCTCCCTGGTCCGCCGGGGAGGGCTTAGTGCTGTCCTCGAAGGAGCGAACATGGTCAACCTCTACAAGAAGCTGGACGAGGACAAGGACGCCGTGCTCGTCGCGGCGGGGCAGAATGACGACTGGCGCGTCTACGAGCGCGGAACTCCCTCCCCTTTCTGGTGGGCGGTAGTTCGCCTCCTCGGAGAGCGAGGGCAGGCCATCTACGGAGTGAAGGGGTGCTACTCCCTCAGCGAGGCGCGCTTCTGGGTCTGCTCTGATGCCGCGCGGAGAGAGGCAGTCAGCATGGCCGTCGAGGCGTCCGACATGCGCGAGCGGCTCCTCGACGACATCAGGAACGACGTTGCCGACGCCGGCTTCCTGCCCGACGACGAGAACTCCTGGTGGATCGAGCCGCGGCATCAGGTCAAGCGCCTCATCGAGGCGCACCGCGGCCTGCTCGCCATGAGCCGAGACCTGCAGGCCACGAACCAAGGGCTGCTCACCGACATCGAGGAACTCCAGCAGTCGCTCAGGAACAAGGACATCGCGCACGGAGAGAAGCTGAGCGCCTATGCGGAGAAGCTGGGTTCCTACGCGAAGGAGATCGAGAAGCAGAAGGACAAGGCAGGCATCCTCTTGATCGCCCTGCTCAGCATCACCGCTATGAACATCGCCTCCCTCTTCCGATAGGAGAGACCATGACGACGCAGCACGCTACTTGGGAACAGTGGGAGCATGAGCAGCGAGAGGAGGCGCTGGCGAGATCGAACAACAGAGAGTGGGCAGAGCAGCCCCTTCGCTCCGGTCTCAGCATACCGACGCAGCAGTACCTGCAGATGATCAAACACAAGATCAAACAATGGGCAACAAAGGAAGAGGATCACCAGATCCAGGACCGATTGAAGTTGCTTATGTTCGTAGAGGTCTTCCTGACTCTCGGCGATCTGCGCAACCTGTTGGTCCAGGCTACACGGTACATTCGGGCCAAGCGAGGCTTAGTGAACTAAGGTGGCCCATGAACGTCACCCTCCGCAAGCCTCGCTCTCCGGGCCCCTGGATCTCCGAGGAGGCCTGCGCCTGCGGAGCCGTGTACCGCAGAAGCCACTACGGCATCACCTGGAGAATGGGCGTCGAGTTCTTTGACGCCTCGAACCCCGACGAGACCCGTTACCGCTCACGAGGTCCGGTCCTCTGGGCGATGCGCGTCCTCAAGTTGGACGCCTGGTACGAGCACCACCGCCACTGTAGACCGCCGATGGAGGCCTGATGACCCCCAACCACCTGCGCCGCTGGCGCCTCTCCCCCGAGCGCCGCCGGCGCGCCGTGACCGAGCCCGCCGCGCGGCGCGTCATGGGCCTCCTCGGCGCCGCGGGCGACTGCGCCCTGAACCTCGCGAGCCGCGACGACTCAGGCCTCACCTTCCTGCGGACGGTCAGCCTCTACATGACGGCGCTCGCCTGGTACAAGGCGCGCCAGCCCTGGGCCTCGCGTTGGACCCGGCTCTGGCTGGCCGAGGGGTCCGATGAGGTGTCTTGAGCTCTTCGCTGGAGCTGGCGGCGCGGCTATCGGTCTGGAAGACGCTGGGATTGAACACGCCGCGTTGTGCGAGTGGAACAAAGACGCCTGCGCCACCCTGCGCGCCGCCGGTCTCGGTCCTGTCGTACAGGGCGATGTTCGCGACTTAGACGCGATCGCCGCTGTTGCGGGAGAGACCATCGACTTGCTGTGGTCCTCCTTCCCATGCCAGGCCTGGAGCACCGCAGGAAAGCGCAAGGGGAAGGAGGATGATCGCAACGGATGGCCGTGGACCGTAGATGCCATCGATCGCTTCACGCCCTCCTGGTTCCTCGGAGAGAACGTGCGAGGCCTGCTGCTGCACCGAACGACGTGCCAGCGCCACAAGCGCAACGCAGGCAGGAAGACCAGGGGCGCGAGCACCGATCCCACGACGTGCCCTGGTTGCTACTTCGAGCTCGTCATCTTGCCGGACCTGCAGGCGCGCTTCGCGCACGTCGGCTGGTGGCTCCTCGACGCCGCGGACTATGGCGTGCCGCAGCACCGGCGGCGCGTCATCCTCTGGGCTGGCCCCGCGCCGCTGGTAGAGCCCACGCCGACGCACGGCCCAGGGCGCGCGCGGCCTTGGGTGTCGATGCGGAAGGCGCTGAGCCTGCAGAGCGAGAGGCCTGGCGTGTACGCCGGCAAGCCCTCGCCCACCGTGATCTGCAAGGAGAGAAACGGGGCGCGCGCCGCATGGTCGGTCAGCAGCAAGAGGCAGGGCGGGTTCGAGCTCGCCAGCGACGCCCTGTACCTGATCACCGGCCGGCCACGCCTGACCATCGACGAGTGCGCTCGCCTGCAGGACTTCCCGGCCGACCACCCGTGGCGGGGCTCGGCGACATCGAGGTACACGCAGATCGGGAACGCGGTGCCGCCCCAACTGGCCTACGTCGTCGCCACGGCCCTCCTACTGGCCGAGGGGTCCCACGTAGGCTAAGGCCCCCGAGCACCTTTGCACGGAGACCCGCACATGGACGAGTTCGATCTCGGCACCTCCTTCCTCAACGCCGCTCTCGGAGGCGGCGCCGGCGGTTCGGTCGCCTACGCTGTCCTCCACACCAAGCTCAATGCCCTCACTGACCGCGTCAAGGTCGTCGAGGACGACGCCAAGGAGGCCCGCTCCGCGGCCGGAACGAAGCACGAGGCGAACGCCGCCCGCATCGCCGCCGTCGAGCGAGACTCCGCGGTCCACGCGGTCAGTATGGCGAACCTCTCGAACCAGATCGCCGCGATCGGCTCCGCCATCCAGCGGCTCGAGGATCGGGTCGCCCAAGTCCCAAACGACCTCCGAGAGATCCTGGCGTCGTCGAAACGATGACGGCGCCGACCGACCAGCTTACCCTCCTCCAGGACCTCGAGCGCCGCTTCGGCGACCGCTGGCCCTTCACCACCCGGGCGCCCGTGCGCCCTCCTCCGCAGCGGAGTTGACCGTGACCGAGCCCATCGTCAAGAAGCCGAAGAACCGCAAGTTCCTCCTCGCCCTCGGCGCCATCGCCACCACCATCGCGACCATCGCGCACCTCCTGGTCGGCGCGCCGCTCCCCTCGAAGGAGGCCCTGGCCCCTGCGCCGGTCCTCGTGGTCGAGGAGGCGCCGGCGGCCGAGCCTGCGGCCGTTGAGGCGCCGGCCTCCGTGCCTGCGGCCGTCGGGGATGCCGAGGGCTGACCTCGACCCGACGAGACGACGGAGCCCCGGCGAGGTCATCGCCGGGGCTCTTTCCTTGTCCGTGGGTCTACTTCTTCCCGGGCTCCTTGGACGCCTTGCCGACCTTGTACTCTTCCTCGAAGGTCGGGAACACCATGTCGCGCTCGGCCGAGACGGAGGGCCCGGGGATCATGGCCCGGGTCTTGGCGAAGGCCTGCTTGCTCTGCGCCTGCTTCTCGGACTCGCGGACCTCGAGGCCCGCCTTGCTCTTGTCCGCCGGGTCGACCTCGGCGCCGAGGACGTCCTGGCCGCGCGACTGCGGAGAGCGCGAGCGGAAGTAGTCAGCGAGCTCGACGCCGACGGACTCGAAGCCCGGCACGTTCCAGGGCTCGCCCTCGTAGAGACGGATGGGCTCGCCGTCGAGGATGGCGATGGCCTCCCGCACCTTGCCGGTCTCGTCGGGCTTGCGGTGCTGCGGCGGGATGAGCTTGATGGTGAAGTCGGTGTCGATCTCGTCGGTCAGGAACGGGTAGAGCGCCTGGCCCACGTCGATCAGGGTGCCGGCCCTCATGTTCGTCTTGCTCAGCGCGCCGTCGAGCGCGGAGGCGAGCTGGCCGGCGGCAGGCTGAGCCTTGAGGCGCCCGGCGGATCGAGCTGCGTTGATTCCGCCAACACGCATCATGCCCTTGTGGAGGTCCTTGCCGCCGTATGTCGTGTTGACCGAACCATCCGACGTCGGAAAACCGGACTCATCGACTCGCGTCTGTCTGGCTGCCATCGAGGTGACACGACCGTCTCGATCAACGCCATAAACCACACGCTCAACGCCGGGACTATTGTCCGTCGGGATGACGTTACCGTCTCCATATGCTACGCGCTCATCCCCCGCTGTCCAGGCAGGCGACCAAGAAAGGACGGTTCGTCCCGTGATGCCGTGCTTGCGCAGCAGTGCCGTGTCTGCCGCGGCCGTTGCGTCGGGTGCATCGAGCGCCAACTTCTTGTCGCCGATAGGAACAGTGATGTCCGAACCAACGACAGGTCGCTGATCTGGATGGAAACTCTTGGCATAGTTGTACTTGGCCTGGCGCTTGAGCGCCTCCTGGACCTCCGGCGGCAACTTGTCGATCAGGATCGGCGTGGTCGCCGAGGCGGCGGCCTTGGACTTGGGAAAGCGATCATCGGCCATTGGGGCCTCCTACTTGACAGCGGTGCGGCGGATCTCCCAGTGCGGGTCATCGCCCCAGCGGCGCCCCCACACGAGCTCCCACTCGACGGGCTTACCATCAACGACTTCTCGTGTCAGCCCCTCGGCCTGCATGAGCTTCCACTCGGCGACAATGACCTCGGCGACCGCCTCGTACTTGGCGTTCTCCCACGAGACGCCCTTGCCCTCGATGATGGCCAGATCAAAGGCCTCCGCGGGCCAGGCATTGTGCTTGCTCTGGCCTGCCTTGGCCTTGGTGACGATCTTCTCGCCAGGCACACCGCGCCGACCGATGGCGTAGAGCGCGTTCTGCTCTTCGGCGGTGCGGTGCCCGTGCGTGACCTTCCAGTCGTAGGGCATGTCCGCGCGAGCCAGGGAACGCTCGGCGAGCGTGTAGAGGAGCGCCCGGCAGCCGGCGAGCTTCTCCTTGCTCCCTCGGCCGAGGACGAACTTGGGCTTCTTCGCGGTCATGCCTCGACCTCCTTCGGTCCGCCGGTCCAGCCCTGCGCCGCGGCCAGAGGGCCGTCGGCGTGCTCGGACAGCACCTCTTCCTCGGCCTCCTCCAGCATCACCTCGATCATGCCCTCGGCGATGGCGAGCCCTGCGTAGAGCAGGCCGATGTGCGTGATGGAAGTCCCCTCGGGGATGCTCAGGTCGGCGATGCTGTACTTGTTCCCGACGACCAGGACCGTGACCTTGACCTCCTTCGCCGGGGGCAGCGTCTCGATGTCGCCGATCCCCTCGTCGAGCTCGCTGATGTGGTGGTGGTACATCGCCAGGACACCAGCGGGCAGCAGGGTGAACCCACCTTCACCAGGGCTCTTGTCCTCGATGGCGAGCGTGCCGTCCTCGAGGTCGACGGTCAGCGTGGCGATGTTGCGAGCGTCTTCCATCAGAAGCCTCTCCAGTAGGCGAAGGACTTGCAGCCCTTGCGCCCGTTGACGGGGTCTGCCCCGAGCGGGGACAGGATGAAGCGGACATGCGGCAGAAGGTGTGGGTTGTCCCGGAGCAGGGCGCCGCAGGGAGTCGAGACGATGACGACGTCCTCCTCGGTGATGTCCTCGAGGCGGAAGCCCGAGCAGAAGAGCTCGGTCGGCTCCGCCGCGCGGTAGACCGAGACGCGGATCGTCGAGTTCTCGTGTCCGAGGAGGAGCGTGCGGCCGTCGATCTTCGACCCGGGTTTGACCCGGAGCAGGCCGTGTTGGCGCCAGATGATGCTCTGGTCACCCTTCCGCAGGAAGGTGACCTTGTGCCCCGTGAGGTTCCAGACCCGACGGCCTTCGAGGCGGCTCACCCGTCGGTCTCGACAGGCGCCTCGTCGTCCGCGAGGTGCTTCGCGGCCAGGGCGCCGACACGCTCAACCCCTCTGCGGAAGGCGTCCTTGTTGCCAATCTCGCCGGGACCATCGAAGACCACGAAGTCGGAGACTGTGGTCACGGTCCCCTCGTTCTCGTCCTCCGTCTGCGCGGAGATGGCGTAGGCGATGAGCTTGCCGTTGCGCGCAGCCTCGGCGAGCCGCTCGAAGAGGTCCACGGCCTGTTCTACAGTGTCGTCGATCTCGCTCTCGGACATGGTCTCTCCTGGGTGACCTCAGCAGGTCTTCTTCGGGGTGGGCCTGGCCTTCGGCGGCAGGGTCGTCTTCGGAGTCGGCTTCTTCACTTGCGACCTCGCTTCGGCGTCGGGGTGCTCGGGGCGCGCTTGCCGGCCATCTTGGCCGCCACGGCGCCTTGCGGGACCTTCGTGCTCGGCGTCTTGTCGCTCACGACCTTCGTCGGTCGACAGTACTCCGTCTTGCCTCCGGCTCCGCACGGCTTGCCCGTGCGCTTATCCTCCCACTTCTCGTCCTGCCAGCGCCGGAGGGAGGTCCCCTCCTCGCCCTTGCGCACGTCGCCGCTCTCCTTGCGGCACTTGGCGACGGCCTGCGACGCGCGGGCCGAGGGCCAGACGTCGTACTGGGCCTTGATCTTCCGCGTGCAGGCGTCGTCAGCCACGACACACGCAGGGCTTCTTGCCGCACGAGCAGGCCTTCTTCGGCATCGGCTTGGACTTGGCGCCCTTCGCGGGCGACTTGGGCATCGGCTTCTTCATTTGCGGCTCTTCTCCCCTTCGCAGGCCCAGGCCTTCCGGCTCAGGCGCAGTGGGCTGTTCGGGTCCTTGGCGGCCTCGGGGTGCATCTTCATCTGCCCGGCGCTCCGCGCGCAGTAGGCGTCACCCTTCGAGGTGCCCGGCCGGATGCGCGGGCCACCGTCCTTGGCGTTGCCCGCCTGCCCGTAGGAGACCGTGTTCTTGCGACCCGTCTCGGGGTTGGTGAAGGTCTTCGCGGCCTTCTTGCCTTTCGCTGGCGTCGGCATCATCCCTCCAAGTCGGTCTTGAGCGCGTCAAGGAACGGGCGCGCGATGGTTCGAGCGTCGGTCACGCCGGGGGACGTGCCACTGCTCGAGTCGTAGCGCGTCAGGAGGTCGGCCGCCTCGGTCAGCGGAATCCAGCCCTCGACGAAGACGCCCTCGACGGGCTCCCCGCCGGGCTGGGTGGAGCGAAAGGTCCGGTCGGTGCTTAGGATCTGGATCACGGCAGCGTCCTCCGCTCAATGAGGATCTCGTGGATCTCGCTGTACTGCAGACCAAGGCCGTTGGCCGCGCCGTTCGAGGCGTGGTGCTGCAGGTACAGGCGGCTCTTTCCGCCGCCCCAGCCGGGACGCAGGACGTTGGACCCGGGCGTCGTACCAGCGTGGCCCAGGTCGGCGAAGGGGCCGCCGGTGCTGCCCGAGGCGTTGACCGTCACGATCGCGCGGCTCATGCGCCGCGGGACGTAGATCTCCTCAACGATGGTCGTAGTGCCGTCTTGCCAGGCGGTCGGGCAGGCCGGCGTCGAGGTGTTGCTGATGATCGAGCCCGAGCTGCCAGCGGCGCGCAAGTAGAGCGCCGTGTTCGCCCCCGACTTCAAGAGGCGCATACCCTGGACGTTGGTCGCGTCTTCACTTGTGTCGTCCGCGTTACTCACCTGCCAGAATACCGAGTTCGCCGAGACCTGGTTATTGAGCTTGCCCTTGATGGTGATCCGCAGATCGTCATCGACCCCCGTAGTGACGCCGAGCGGGATCTCCACCTTCGCCCGTAGGTACGTGCCCGTGGCCGTCGAGGCGAAGACGTGCTTCCACCCGGTCGCTGCAGAGAGCGTCGAGGTCATCGTGGCGTAGGAACCAGAGGCCATCGAGTTGTTCAGCGTGACCGAAGATGCGTTTCCCGCGTCATCGGTCAGAGTGACCGTATTGTTGCCACTGACCAGCGTGACGGTCCCCTGGGCCTTGAAGTCGAAGCGCCGCAACTTCTTCCAGACGAGCGGGTTCTCGACGGACGGACGAACGCGCACCAGGGCGAAAGCGTCCGCGGTCTTGGGCGTGCCGCTGCTGTCGGTCGCCCGAAGGCGCACCAGCGTCACGCCATCATCTACGAGGCCGCTCAGACTGACCGAGGTTCCCGTGTTGCTGACGCTCCCCGGGCCGCTGCTGACGGTCGCGACGTAGGTCACCGGCGCCGTGAAGGTGCCGCCAACGGCGTTGAAGGTCAGGTTCGTCGTCGTCACCCCCGCATCCAGCGTCTGCGAGGAGGGGAACGCTCCTGGGGTCATCGTCCCAGCAGCGGACGACGCGACCACGACAATGCCGTAGGCGAAGGCTGTGTTGCCGTCCGCATCGCTGACACAGCACTGAACCTCGACCACCTGCCCGTTCGTCAGGGCCGCGAGGTTCACCGTCCGGGTGGAGACCGAGGACACGTACGAGGAGTACGTCCCCGTCGAGTCTCCCGTGATCTTGGCCGTGTAGGTGTAGGGCGCCGTCCCGCCGGTCGCCACGGGGAAGGTGATGGCCCCCGTCGTCGTGCCGGCCACGACGGTCACCGGCGACGGCGCGGTCAGCGACAGGACAGGCGTGCTGGTCTGTGGCCAGACGCAGACGCCCGAGTCGCGGAACAGGATGCCAAGGCCCAGCCGCACGGTGCGGACAACGACGTAGGACCCCGGGAGGTCAACCCCTTCCAGCACGCCGGAGAGGGAGACGGTGGCGGCGCTGCCTCCCGGGGCCTGCGTCAACTCGTAGGTGGCCCGAGCACCAGAGGGAAGCGGAGACCAGAGGAACGTGACGTCCCCCTCCGAGGTGACCTCCTCGTAGAGCGGCTGCTGTCCGAGGAGGAGCGGAGGGAGGGTACGACTCATGCGACTTCGGCGACCTCGATGCTGCGGCGCGAGGAGAACGTGCCGTAGACCTCGTAGAAGACCTCGACGTCGAACTCGGCGGCGGCGACGCTGTCGAGCTCGACGAACACGTAGAACGTGCCCTCAGCCGAAGGCGAGGCCGGGAGCGGCGCGCTCTTGACGGCGACGTAGAAGTCACCATCGTTGGGCACCTTGTAGACCTGCTCGGTCTCCGCGAACGTCGAGCCGGCCGTGATGGCGCGGTCGACGTCGGCAAAGACGGTCGAGAAGTCCCCGATGACGCCGTCGCTCTCGTTGCTGACCCAGGTCGAGTAGGTCTGGTCGGAGCCCGCCAACGAGGAGGGCACGACGCGCAACTGACGCACGAGCACGCCGCCAGGCGTACACTTGATGGGGATGGTGGCCTTCTTGCCAGAGCCACCAGCGAAGCTGATGGTGGCTCGGCAAGAGCCAAGCACCTGTACGGCGTGGCTCATGGGTCAGTTCCTGCTCAGGCGGCGGGGTAGATGACGTACGAGAAGGTCACGCTCTTGCCGGAGGTCGGCGCCGCGTCGAGCGCGATGCGGAACTTGGTGCTGGCGCCGGTGCCGACCTGCGACCACCCGGTCGCGACGCTGGTCGCGACGGGCGAGCCGGTGGCGCCCTTGCGCGAGTAGACGATCGTGCCGCCGTCGTACTTGGCGTTCGAGACGACCTCAGCGTAGGTGGCCGTGTCCGAGGCGGTGACGTCGCCGTAGATCGGCGGCACCAGCGTCTCGAGCTGCGCGTACTTGGCGGCGACGCGCTGCGGGCAGAGGAAGACCTTGCCGGAGGTCCCGGGGGTGCCGACCACGTAGCCGACCGGGACGGTGTTGGTCCCAGGCGTCAGGCTGATGTTGTGACCGTCGGTCGCCTGGGCGTCGGTCAGGTAGACATAGTCGCCGGCGGAGGCCCCATCCGTGTCGAAGGGGATGATGATCTCCTCGAGGATCGGCCGGTGAACGCGCCGCTCGATGTCCGAGGCGTCGGCGAAGCTGGCCGCGAGGGCCTGGCCGTTGACGTAGAGCAGCTTGCCGTAGCTGCTGGACGCCGTCGCCGTGGCGGGCTTGAACGCCAACTCGTCCTTGACCCCATCCTGCACGGTGGTCAACTCGAGGATGCACCCGCGAGGGATGACCTTGCCCCCGGTGGAGAGCTTGCGCACGAAGCCGCGGAGCTCCTGCACGCCGCCCTGCGACAGATTCAGGGCCTCGGTCAGCATCTGGAGGGTGGGCTGACGGACGATGTGAGCCGACATGGATTATCTCCTTCTTCGTGTTGAGCCTAACGGGCTGTCAGGCGTGTGTCAAGGCGTGCCCGGCGCGTTGGGGTTGCCGCCCTGTGCGGCACGACCAGCGGCCGTCTGCTTCTTCTTGTCGAGTTGCTTCTCGATGTCCCTCTTGTCGTACTCCGCCTCGCGCATCGGGCTGGTGATGCCGAAGCTGGTGATTCCGACCAAGTTCGAGAACGTGTAGGCGGCGCGGATGGCGTCCCAGTCACGACCGTTCTGCGGGTTCTTGTAGATGGAGGCGTCGAGCGTCTTCGTGATCAGCGGGGTCAGCACCGGGTCCATCCGCATCAGGCTGAGCAGAGACTTGCCGACGCCCACCACACGAGGACGGTTGTCGTCGCCGCGCGTCGTGGTCAGCAGGTCGCGCGCCGGGCCGTCGGCGCCCATCGTCTCGGCGAGGTAGCCGAGCGAGTTGAGCACGGCGGCCTCGGCTGGCTTGGCCGTGGTCAGCATGTTCGGGTAGGCCGTGTTGAGCCCGTCCTCGTCGAGCTCGAGCGAGGCCTTGCCGGCCAGCACCGCGACGGCCGCCTTAGCGACGTCGGGGAGCTTGTCGAAGTAGGGCCGGACCAGCTTCTGCATCGCGTTCTGCGCGACGAGATCCTCGCCCTGCATGGTGGCGACGGCGATCTCGGCCATCGTGGCGCCCGTGACGAGGACGTCGAAGGCGTCGATGACGTTGACCGGCGGCAAAGCCGACGTCAGGGCCACGGTCTCGCCGGCCTTGTAGCCGTACTGCTTCTTGAAGGTCTCCTGCTGGTCTGCCGGAATCCACTGGTAGTAGTAGTCGCGGTTCTCCAGGTAGTCCGGGGAGTGGGCGCGCGCCCACATGCCGGAGATGATGAAGCTGAGCGTCTCCTGCTCCGCGGCGAGGGCCGCCTCGGCGGCAGACATCCCCCACTCCTCTGCCATCGCGGTGCCGAAGGCGCGCGCGTCGGAGAGGTACTGGTCGAGCTCCGCCTCGGTCGGCGGCTCCTCGCCGTTGATGCTGCTCAGGTACTTCTCGAGCAGCACCGCCCGGCGCATGGTCGCCAGCGGCCCAGCCTTCTGCCGCCAGATCGACGTGTCGCTCTGCAGGTTGAGCAGGTCGATGCCCTGCTGCCGGCGGAGAAGGTGGAACCGGCCGAACGGCACGAAGGCCAGCATCTGCAGAGCTGCCTTGTTGGCACCGTAGTTCCAGTCGTAGACCGCGGCCTTGACGCCGGCCGAGGCCTCGGCGGCGGAGAGACCCTGCTCCCGGAGGCTCGTGTAGAGAGCGACGCGCGTCGTGACGTGGACCTCAGCCTCGGCCTTCTCCAGGCTCTCCTGCCAGCGCGTCAGCGCGTACTTGATGCGCTGGGTGCGGCTGATGGTGCGCGCCTGCTCGCCGGCCTCGAGCCGCTGGCGGATCATGTCCTCGGTGATGTTCGGGTCGCTCTTGCGCGCCTCGCGGAGCGCCTTGCGGACCTCCCACCAGGAGTAGCGCCGCGAGGTGATCTCCGCCCACATCTCGGTGTTCCGCTGCAGAGCGGTTCGGAGGTTGATCTGGACGTTGTTGTCGAGGATGCCCTCCGTCCGCATCTCGGCCCACCACTGAGCCACGGTGCGCGACTGGCCGCCGATCTCGAGAACGTCGGTCGCCTCCCCGCTGAGCAGGACGGAGACGTTCCGCGGCGCCACGCCCATCAGGGCGCGCGGCACGGTCGCCACGCCTTCGAGGATGGCAGCCACGGTGCGCCGGGGCAGGGAGCTCCAGGTCCCCGGAGCGAGGAGCCGAGCGCGCTGCGTGCCGTTGTCGATGGTCCGGGCGGCGGCGATGAGCGCCTTCGACGCCGTCTCGCCCATCCCCCCGACCTTCGAGAAGGCGCCGATGGCCGCCTCACGGAGCGGGACGCGCTTCGAGGTCGGCAGGACGTTGACCGCAGAGAGCGCGGCGATCTTCGTCGCCTCCTTCATCCCGAAGACCATGTAGGTGCTGGCGATGTCGCCGAAGACGGCGCGGAAGCGGTAGCGCAGCAGGTTGACGCCGTAGCCAACCAGGGTCTTCGTCCGCCAGATGGAGAAGACCTTCTTGGCCTTGTCCGCCAAGTAGGCGCCGACCTCGGACGGGGCGGTCGCGACGAGCACGTCCATCTGGCGGGAGTAGCCCTCCAGGTCCTTGAGGGACGTGGCGAGCACGTTCTCGGGGATCCAGACGCCCTCCGCGAAGCCAGGCAGGCGAGCTGCCTCGACGAGGTGCATCCCGACCTCGCCATGTCGGTCGAGGATGGCGTCGCGGCCCACGCCCTCCTTGGACCGAGCGACGCGGGCGCCTACTCGAAGGACCTCATCGGCCGCGTCGTAGACGTCGCGGATCACGGTCAGGGGGTTGCTGATGGCGCCGCCGATGGGCTGGCTCATCAGCGCGTTGTACGCCATCGCCGACCGCTTCTCGACAACCGCGAGGCCTTCGCGCAGGGCGTACTGCGTCGTGTAGTCGGCGACGACTCCCTGCATGATGGCCGCCGCCAGGGCGTTGACCGTGCGCGGGGCGCGCTCGTCGATGATGCGGCTGCCGATGAAGCGGCCGAGGATGCCCTTGGTGATGTTCTTGTGTAGATCGGCGAAGTTGTCGCTCTTCTTGATGGCGTCAAGAGCGACGCTGTAGAGGATCTTGTTCGCCTGCTTCTCGTCCATGTCCGTCGCCTGGACGCCCCGGAACACGGCACGGCCCATGTTCAGGATCATCTTGTCGAACAGGGACATGGTCTTCTCGTCGAGCGCGCCCTCCTGGATGGCCTCCTTGACCTCCGACGGCGTTTGCGACTTGGCACGAGCGCGGATGTCCTCGATCTCCGCAGCGAGCGCCTTCTGCTTCTTCATGTGCTCAGCGAGGCGGACGCGAGCGGCGTCGTGGTTCTTCTGCGCCGCCTTGACCGTACCT
>JACCDO010301273.1_pt1 | contig 23396 bp, 17 predicted proteins | sample 7446101 | NCBI WGS metagenome assembly JACCDO01 (sample SAMN15323440, study PRJNA562643) | freshwater metagenome | isolation source: river surface water | place: USA:Blue River Watershed | collected 2017-08-16
ATTAAGTAACTCTTCTATTTGCTGCTTAATCTTTTTGGCATCATCCTTGGAAGTCATATATTATATAATGTAAAGAATGTTATTTTTAAATATTAATTTTTCAAATTTTTATAACGTTTAGTATATACAGGTAAATACATGGATTATTCATATAATACTCATATAATTATATGAAAATAGGACTAAAAATTAAAAACTATATATTTTATAACCAAATATTAGAAAAATTGATTAAAACATAATTTATTATATATATTAATAATATAATGAATAGTGATGATGAAGATGTTATTTTAGAAACAGAAGATGTTGATGTTGACGTTGATGCAGAAGTTGATGATAATAATTCTGAGAATGATACACAAAGTGTTAATATTGTCGAAGCAGAAGATGAAGAAGAATTTGTTGATATGGAAACAAATATAGAAATTCCAACAGAAATTCAAGTAATTGAGTCTAATAAAAGAACATCTAAAAATAAAATGACTCGTTATGAATTTGTTCGTATTATAGGTGAACGTATTATGCAATTAACAAAAGGTGCAAAACCTTTAATAAAACAATCAAAAGATACAGAAAGTTTTACATATAAAGAAATTGCATTAGAAGAATTAAAAACAAACATGATTCCTTTTAAAATTAGAAGGTTTGTTAAAGACCATTATGAAATATGGAATATTGATGAATTAAATAAAAAACATTTAGAACCTTTATTTTATTAATCTTTTATTTATTATACTTTCCAGCTATTAAAACATGTTCCGCATATATAATTTGTTAAATATGAATCTTTCTCACGAAAGAATACTGCTTCTTTTTCACTCTTGTCTTTATGAGTAATACAATTAATATTTTTACAAGAAAAATCTTTTGTTCGTGGATAAATAGGATTCATAAATAATAATTTATTATCATCAATACTTCTAAAAACACTATAAACTGATTCAACATTCAATTGATATAATTTAATAGTATCTTTAATATGTTTACTATAATTACAGTTATTGCATTTAAACATAATACCTGTAATATTATTTGATGATTTTTCAAATAAAATATTTAACTTATCTTTATCTTCATCTGATAATTTTTCATATAATTTATTACTTTCTAATTCTTCATATTTAAAATCCGCACTATATTCTTCTAATGATTTACCAGAAGTGAGTTTTTTAATAGCATTCTCAGGTGTATCTATTTTAATCTTATTAGATTTATCATCAGTAGAACTTATAGATTTAGAAATATCAAAGCTATAGTTGCATTTTTGACAGAAATACATATTATATAATTATATATATTAATAAATTATGTTTTAATCAATTTTTATGAAATTAATTATTATGATTAATTTATATATTTATTATCTTAGACGCCCACGCAATTACTAAACCAGCCGAAGGCTAGTTTATATTTTTATTTAGACGTCGAAACAATTACTATAGTTCTAATTTTAATCAGAAAAATTGATTCGCAGATATAAAAAATACAAAGTATTTTTAATATATAGCGGATTAACTTTCTAATGATAATATTGAATCCTAGGATTCAATATTATCATGGGAAAAATTGAAATAAAATATACTAAAGCACACATTTACAAATTATAATGACCTCTAACAACACATTAACTAATCTTTACAACGGCGGTGGTGATGATGAATATTACGAGTCAGTGGTAGGTTAATAATACAAATCTATCCTCATGCTAGTTATAACCAATCACTTTCAAGTAACTCTTTAACACTTGGTCTATGAATAGGATATAATTGAAGCATTGATTCTAATAACTTAATAATATCTGGATTATTTATATTATGACTTTCTAGTCTTTCTTTTAATTTATCATAGGTTGTTTTTTCTTTATCCTCATATTTAATATTAATTAATTTACCATCTTTAAAATATTGTTTATATCTTTTTGTGCTAAGTAAAAATTTTTTATAAAATTCACCACACAAGTTGATCATCATTTCTAAATGATAAAAATCTGTATTACCTCTACTTCCTGAGTGTGGATCAAATAATATTTCTCCAGTTAATAGTTCAAATAGCATACAACCAAGTGCCCAAATATCTACTTTTGTTGTGCAGTCTCCCATTAATACAATTTCTGGTGCCATATAATAACGTGTTCCAAAACTATCATTGAATTGTTCTGATTTATGACAAAAGAAACCGAAATCTGTTATTTTAATTAAAGGATTTTGAATATATTTATCATCGCAAGTATATTGACAATCTATTTCTTCATTTTGTTTACTTATATCAATTGATTCCATTATTTTTTGATGAACTATTCTTCTTATTTTATGTTTCTTTTCCTTATCTAATTTCTTACCAGTTTTAGAATAAACAGAAAAGTCTTGTTTTGCTTTATTATATAATGATGGAAAATCAGATTTAATATAAGCTTCTATTATTTTTTTATCTCTATCATTTAAACCACATAATAAAATATTATCTGGTTTTATATCTCCATGGAATCCTTTCATCTTATTATGAATTGTGTTTAATCCTTCTAAAATTTGTTTAAACATTTTTTTTACAATTTCTTCTGGATAACCATTTTTATATTTACCTTTTCTAGCTAATCCATCTAAATTACCACCACACAAACTATATGAAGAACATATATATTTTCTTTTTTCTTTATCTACTGTTTTAGTTTCAATAAAAAATTCTTTTAATTTATTAATATAAGGTTCATTGTCTGGTATTTTTTTAATGATTCTAATTTCTTCGACACCTTCTTCATAATCATCATGATTTTGTACTTTTAATGCATAAAATCTAGAATCATTTATATTATATGCTAACCATACTTTGGAATATGAACCTTTACCTAATAAAGTAATTATATTATAATTATTAATAATATCATTTGTTAAATCAATATTACTATTTTCATCGTATGATTCACTGGTATATTCTGCAGAAGAATATTCTAATGATGACGAAATATATGATTCATTAGATGAACTTTTTTCTTGCATATATTTAAAATTAAGTATTTATTTTTAAATATATATAAAATCTCATGATTAATAATATTATTAATAATATTTATGTCAAAAGGAACAAGAAAAATAAAATGTCTAGGGAAAGAAGTTAAACCAAATGAATGGTATATCCATCCAATTACATTAGCATTAGGTAAAAATATAAAAGATGTTGATATATGTCCATCAGAAATATATTATGAGAATGGAAAAACATTTACTAAAACAATTAATATTAATAAAAAATTATCAGACCGTGATGTACAAACATTTATGGCATTACCATATTTAAGATTAGACCCAAATCAAGTATTAGAAATATATAAAATAAAAACAGTAGATGATATTGTAGAGTTTACTACAAATAGTATTAATGAAAAAAAAGAATTTGAAACAATTAATAGAATTATAAATATTTGGATTAGAGAAAATTTAGAAGATTTAAAAAGTAAAGAAAATTATAAAATATTAGAAAAAATTTATAAAATATTGGGTAAACATTTTAATAAACAATATGAATTGTCCAAATTATCCAAATGGATTGATAAACTAAATTATGATGATTTTGATATAAATTTTGATTAAATAATTATATTTATAATATTAATGTCATTCTTTGAAGATTTTAATTGGAAATTTTATATTAATTATTATGATGATTTAAAAACACATAATATTAATACATTTGATAAAGCTTATAGTCATTGGAAAAATTTTGGAGAAAATGAAGGAAGGATATGTAATTTTAATTGGTATGATATGGATATGGATATGGATAAAGCTACAGATAAATTACTAGCTAATTTACAATTTAATCCTTTAAAAGAAATAGATTATTATAATGATATAAATTCTTCAAATTTAAATATTACTATTACAAATGAAACTAAATTATGTTTATTTGCGACTTATTATAATAATATTAATGAAATATTGTTATATGCAAAACAAATAGCCCCATATATGGATTATATAATTATAATATCACAAATACCAATAAAAACATTTGGAAATATTTATAATTTATTATATACTAATAATATAGGGTTAGACTTTGGTATTTATTTACGTGCATTTAAAGCTCTTAATTTAAAAATAATACCAAAAGAATTACTATTAATTAATGATAGTTGTATAGTTCAAAATAATTTTAGAAAATTTTTTAATTGGAGTAAAAAATATAATAATTGTTTATTAGGATTAACAGAGAATTTTGATATAAATTATCATATACAGAGTTATTTTTTATATTTTAAAGGAGACGCAGTAAAAGAATGTTTATATTTTATGAATCGTTTTAATTTTAATCAATTAATAAAAGAAAAACATTTATCTAATTATTATGATGATTATGTAAAAAAATATTATAATTTGAATGTAGAAAATGGTTACAAATTTTATATAATTATTAAATTTGAAATAGGTTTATCTCAATTTATAAAAAAAAAATTTATCTTAGAATCATATATTAAATATAATGAAAAAAGTATATATAATAGTCCTGAATATTATTTAAATATCTTACCTTTATCCAAAAAAGATATAATAAATAATGATAAAGAATTATATAAAAAATTTATTTTAACTAGAAAATTAAATGGATTAATTATAATATAATTATATAAGTTTATATAATGACAACTATATACCCAACAACTGTATTATCACCTCATCCTATTGTATCATTGGACCCATACTCTGTTCCTGTAGTTAATCCAACTACTAATAAATTAGAAATTGCACCAATATATAACCAATTAAACTCTGCTATAACTTATGTACCAACTACTTATAAATATCAAAACATTAATAATGATAAAAATTTACAGAATTTAGAAACTACATACTATTTAGATAAAACAATTGAATGGATGAGAAAAGATAGTAGTTTTTCAAAAGTAAAAAAATATTTATCAGATTTAAGAGGTGATAATGGTTATGAAATAATGCATAAAATATTAAGAATGTATGTTAAACAAAATAATACAAATTGGTATGATTTAAAAGCACAAAAAATATTAGTTAAACAATATATTAGACATAAACTCAAACAATTATAAATTAATCAAATATTTATTATTTTGTTCGTAGGACATTTATAATATATATAATTATTATTATAGATATTATAATGGATTTTGATTGGAAATTTTATATTAATCATTATGGAGATTTGAAAAGGTCAAATATTAATACAGAAGATATGGCACGAAAACATTGGGAAAGTTATGGTAAAAAAGAAGGTAGAATATGTGTTAATCCAAATAAAATTAATAATATTAATAAAATTAATAATGAATGCGAATTTGATGATAGATTTTATAGTGAAATGTATCCAGATGTTAGACATAAATTAAAAACACGGCAAGAAATGTATAATCATTGGAAAAATGATAAAACTAGAGTTTGTTGTTTTAACAAAATGCAACAAACTATTCAAAATCATGAAAATATTATTAATAAAGAACATTCTATTTATAAAGTAAAGAAAATAGATGAAAAACAAGCTAGTCTTATTAATATATTAATAAGAACTAGTAACAGACCAGAATCATTTACTAAATGTATTAATAGTATATTGATTCAAAAATATAATAATTATCGTGTAATAATATGTTATGATAAAGAAGAAAGTAAATTATATTTAGATAATTATAAAGACAATGATAAAATAGAATATTTTCCAATTAATATTGTTAATCCTAATAAATATAAATTCAATCTATATTGTAATCATTTAATGGATAAAGTCAAAGATGGCTATATAATGTTTTTAGATGATGATGATATATTATGTCATGATTTAGTATTAAATATTATAAATGATCATTTAAAAACAGAAAATGATTTACTTATTTGGAGATTTATGAGACCTGATAAATTAATTTATCCAAAGAATTCTAGTAATATAATATTAGGTAATATTGATACAACATGTTTTTGTTTTCATAATAAATTTAAAAATTTAAATAGATGGGGTGACAAACAATGCGGTGATTATTATTTTATTTCTGGTTTAATAAAGAAAAAAAATTTTAATATAAATATAATTAATTATATATTAACTAGAACAAGTTATAATGATAAAATCGCAAACTTCGGTAAATAATTAATTATTTATTTTAATTAATAATAAATAATTAATGCTATATTTTGATTGGAATTATTATATTAATAGATATGCAGATTTAAGAAAAGCAGGTATTAATAATAATACATCTGCATTAAATCACTGGATTAATTTTGGAATAAAAGAAAGTAGAATTTGCAATAAAATATTTGAAAATTTTGATTGGAAAGATTATTTATCTAAACATCCTGAATTTAAAAATAAAAATGATGTATTATTAAATTATTTTAAAGAAAATTGTAAAATTTCTATTAAAATTAACAAAGAAGATACTTTATTATTAGATAAAATAAAACAGATGACATTAAATTATAATTATTTTAATGTAACTCAAGAATTGAATCAATTAAATTTTATAAATACTTCATTACCCATACAACCTAAGATGAAATTATCTTCAAATATATCTAATAAAAAACAAAAATATCAAGATATTAATAATGTTAAAATTATAATATGTTCTTGTGTTTATAAAAGATTTGAATTATCTAAATTCTGTATTAATGAATGGCTTAAGCTGAATGTATATAAAGTTATTATTGCTTATTCATTTGATGAAGATTTTGATAATCTTAAAGATATTATTAGTAAATATAATGACAGATTAGTTTTAGTTAAATTTCCTAATTTACCATTAAGTGATAAATGGAATCATTCTGTATATACTGCTAAACAATATAAACCAGATGCAATAATGATAATTGGGTCGGATGATATATTTACAAATAGTTATTTAAATAAAGTTAAATATCATATTAATCAAGGAACAGACTATATTTCAAATAATAATTGGGCAAATATTTGGTATTTTTCAAATAAAGTATTAATATCAACAGAAAGATATATTCATAGAAGTTACAATGATGGAATTGGTTCTGGAAGAGTAATTAATTCTTCTATATTAAACAAAATTGATTGGAATTTATATAAATTTGATAAACCAATTAATAAACGTTTAGATTGTAATTCATATAATAAAATACATAATTTTATAATATCTAAAATATATGATATAGATGATATTGCTATTTTATTATTAAAATTAGCAGGAGATGATGTTGCTATTACTGTTAAAGATAATCTAATTGAATATATTGAAAAATCATATAGAACAAATAGTTTTAATAAAACTATAGATAATGTATATTGTCTAAATTATAATTAATAATTTTAGTTTATAAAAAAAAAAATTATTAGTATAAGTATATATAATATGTCGGAATATTTTGATTGGAAATATTATACTACTAAATATAAAGAATTAGAAAGAGCAAATATAAATACAAAAGAAAAAGCATTTAATCACTGGATTAAATATGGTATAAGAGAAAATAGAATATGTAATAAAATTTTTGAAAATGTAAATTTAAATGAATATATTAAAAAATATAGAGTAAAAATAAATAATAAAGAAAATATATATATTCATTATCATAAAAATAATAAAAATAAACAATCTAATGAAGATAATAAAATAAGTTCAAATTCTATTAAATCTACTGTTGATAATATTAATAATGTTGAACTAGTTGAAACAGTTGAACCAGTTGAAAATGTTCATAATGTTGAAACAGTAGAAACAGTAGAACCTGTTGAATCAGCAGAAACAGTAGAAACAGCAGAACCAGTTGAAACAGTTGATGTAGCAGAACCAGTTGAAACAGTTGATGTAGCAGAACCTGTTGAATCAGCAGAAACAGTAGAACCAGTTGATGTAGCAGAACCAGTTGATGTAGCAGAACCAGTTGAAACAGTTGATGTAGCAGAACTAGTTGAAACAGTTGATGTATCAGAACCAGTTGAATCAGCAGAAACAGTTGATGTAGCAGAAACAGTTGAATCAACAGAAACAGTAGAACCAGTTGAATCAGCAGAAACAGTAGAAACAGTAGAAACAGTTGATGTAGCAGAACCAGTTGAATCAACCGAACAAACTAATGAAATAAAAACAGAAGTAGAAAAAATATCAAAAAGAAAACAAAAAAAGAATAAAAAATTAGAAGTTATTGAATAAATATTAGATTATATTTAAAAATAATATATTTAAATATAATTATATATGGATAATTTTGATTGGGAGTTTTATATAAATAAGTATACAGATTTAAAAAAAGCAGGGATTAATACTAAAGAAAAGGCATTTCTACATTGGATAACTTATGGTAAAAAAGAAAAAAGAATATGTAATAATAAAAATAATAAAAATTTAAATACTTTAACTATATGTCCATCTCCATCAATTATAAACGCATCTAATATTTTTAAAAATATTATTTTAATGAATAATACATATTTAAACTTAAAAATAAATGTAATATTTGGATGTTATAGCATAAATTTTTTAGAAAATAATATAAATGATTTCAAACAAAATAAAATTATATTTGGTGGAAGTGATACACATTATAAAGTAAGAGATTTATCACTAAAAACATTAGAATATATTAAAAAACACACAAATAATATTGAATTATATTCAATATCAAATTTTATAAATAATGATTTAGATTATTTTAAGTTAAATTATAAACAAATATATTTATGCTTATCTGATTATAAATTATTTTATAACTTAAATCTATTAAAAAAAAATATTTATATTTATGATGGTAAAGGTAAAATGGAACATTCTGATATTTATAATATAAAATTAATAAATAAAATATTAAAAACTAATAAATATAATTATAATATATCATCAAAAAACAAAGTAAATTATGTTAAAATGAATGAATTACTTAATACTTGTTTTATAGGACTAAGATTAACAAAGCATGATGGAAATTCTAATATTGTTCAAGAAATGGGATTAATAGGTATTAAATGTATTCATAATAGTTATTTTTATAATTCAATTCCATTTTATAATGAATCAGATATAATAAAAAATATAAATAAAGAATACATTAAACATAGTTCTGGATTTATTGACAATGTAACACCTTATGTATGTAAATTAAATTCATTAAAATGTCAAGCAATAGATATATTTGATACAAATAATTATGAAGATGATATAGTTACAGTTATTTATTATACTTGTAATGATACTGAAGAGAATTTTTGTAATTCATTAAAAACGATTTTATTTCAACATATGATAAAAACAAAAGTTATAATATCAACAGTTAAAGACGATGTGTCTATAAACTATTATAATAAATATTTTAAAAATATATACAATAATGTATCATTAAATATAAATGAAACAAATATAATTGATAAATCTATATTAATAGAAAATGGATTGAAATTAGTAAAAACACAATGGTTTTTTATATTATCTACTAATGAAATTTGTTATGCATTTAAATGTTATTACGAAATAAAATTATTAAAAAGCGAAAATAAAAAAATATGTATATCAAATTATGATGTAATTAATTATACAGATAATAAAGAAGATATAATTAATATTACTATTAATGAAATAAATAATGAATGTTTAAAAGGTATATCATTGATGAATAAAGATATATTAAATAAATATCTAACAAAAGATTTTAATATTAATATATTTTTAAAAGAAATATTTACAAATGAATCTAATTTAATTATAAATAATAAAGAACAATCTTATTTATATAAATCAATATGATTAATACGTTATAATTATATTTAAATTTAAATATAATTATATATGGATAATTTTGATTGGATATTTTATATTAATAAATATAAAGACCTACAAAAGGCAGGAATAAATACAAAAGAAAAAGCTTATAGTCATTGGATTAGATATGGTAAAAAAGAAAAAAGAATTTGTAATAATAAGTTTATAAAAAAAATAATAAATAGTGATAATATTACTAATAATAAAAAAAATATTTATTATTTATTAGGCAATGTTCCTAGTATAAAACCAATATCTGGTGACCAAATAACAGAAATAAGTATAATGAAATGTTTAAATAAATATTATAATATATATTACAACAATCAATTAATTAATTTTAATTTACCTGATTTTGGACAATATAAAACAATAGTTGAATTACCATCTAAAAAATATGATTATTATTGGGTAAGAAATAATGATAATATATTACTTAAATGCGATGGTATAAAAGTACGTTGTGGTGTTCCTTATAATGAAGATGCATATAAACAATCAGATATTATTTTATGTTATACAAACACATGGAAAAATAATTTATTATCATATAATTTATCTTCTAATAAGAAACCATCGTCTAATCTATATCCAAATCATGATATAATAATACCTAAAAAAATATTAATTACATATCAAACAGTTGAAGAAAGATTTTTTAATAATATAAATAAAGAAGTTAAAATTAATATTATTAATAAAATATTAAATAATGTTGAACCAGATTTATTAATTGGTTATTTTGGAAGAATAGCAGATACTTGTAATCCAGATTTTTTTATAAAAGCATTTAATTTATTATGTAATAAATATCCTCGTAAAAAAATAAAATTTATTATTTGTACCACAAATAGACATAGAAAAATTAATATTGATCATTTAAATAAAAATAAAAATATTATATTATTAAACAACGGCATACCACATAATAAAATACATGAATATATTAAATCTATGAATATTATTGTTAGTAATTATACATCAGAAATGGTTGATTGGGGTGGATGTATGCATATATTAGAAGCAATGGCATCTGGTATACCAATTATATGCGGTAATTTTGATATAAGAAAAGAACAATTAGGAGAAGATTATGAATTATTTTGGAATAAAGATAATAATGAAAATGATAGAATATTAGAAATATTTAATATTCTTTGTAATATAATTGAACAAAAAATTGATTTAAATAAAATTCAAAATAATATTAAATTAAGAGCAGAATTTTATAAAAATAATAATGTAGCAGATTTTATTTATAATCAATTAGAAAATATATAAATATTTTATAAATATATATAGATGGATTGTAAAAATAAAAAACCACCTGGTAAACAATTAAATAATAAAAAACCATGTGGTAAAACATATAATAATAAACCAATAACTAAAGCACCTGTCGCGAAACCAATTACCAATTTAAAGATAGCAAATCCAAATAGCACAACACTAGAAGAAAGAAAAATAATAAATAAAATGAATAATAAAATAAAAAATAAAATTATTGATAAAATAAAAAATAATTTAATTAATTTAATTGATAGAAAAATTAATATTTATATTTTTGGATGTTCACATACAAAATGTTTTATAAGAGATAGTATAAATATATATAATATTAATATTTATAATAAATTTATTAGTGGTGCCAGTTTATTAGGTTTCACAAGAACAGAGTCAAAATTAGATTATCAAAATATTATAAATAATTATATTACAAATGATAATACAAATTATTATCTATTTAAATTTGGTCAAGTTGATATAGAATATGTATATTATTATAAACTATATATATTAAAACAGGAAATTAAAATGGAAGAATATTGTATTGATCTAATTAATAAATATATTAGATTATTATTAAAATACAAAACAATAAACAATAATATTATTGTTTGTGGATTAAATTTATGTAATTTTAAATCTTATATATTAAATTTAAATAATCATTTAAATATGAAAATTGAAGTTAATGAAAATGATGTAAATTCTAATTTATTATTATTTAATAAAATATTACAAAAAGAATGTGAACAAAATAATATTATATATTTTGATTTAATTAAAGAAACTACAGAAATTAATAAAGGAATAATTAGAATTAAAAATGAATTCATTGGTTATGATTATCATTATAAAGGTGCTGAATCTAAAACCACTTATATTCAATATTTAGATAAAAATGATTCTAATACACATTTTGTATTTTTAAATAAATTATTCAAATTTATTAAATAATTCTCTATTTCCTTTTTCATCAATTTTACCTATACATTTAGCTGGATTTCCAACCATAACACTATAATTATCTACTGTTTTTGTTACAACTGCACCTGCTCCAATTAAACTATGTTTACCAATGGTATTACCACAAACAATAGTGCAATTAGCACCTAATGTAACACCATCTTCTAATTTTGTTTTAATATATTCTCCATTTTTGCTATACATTCCTCTTGGATTTATATCATTAGTTAATACACATGAAGGGCCAAAAAATACATAATCTCCTGCTTCAACTCCAGCATAGATACTTACATTATTTTGAACTTTACAATTATCTCCCAAAACAGCACCTCCAGCTATAAATACATTTTGTCCTATATTACAATTCTTTCCAATAACAGCACCTTTACATATATGAGAATAATGCCATATTTTAGTTCCTTCACCTATTATAGCACCATCGTCGATTATTGCAGTTTCATGAGCAAAATAATTAGTCTTTGTCTGTGTAATTATATTTATGACATTAGATGCGATATTGACTACTTGTTTTTTATTTAAACTATCAGATAGATAATTTAATACTTTTAATACTCTAATACCTTCTTCTCCATCAGTTATTGGTTTAATTCTATTATTACAACAATCCATAAAATGTCTACATTCTTTCTCTAAAGGTGATAATGATAAATCTAATTTTATAATTTCTGGGTCTACTTTATTTGCAGTGGGTAATGGATTCATATCACCTTTCCAATTTATATAATTTTTATAAACTTTTAATTTGTCTTCTTTTTCCATATCGTCAAATAAAATCATTCCTTTTTCACATACAATTGACATTCTTTGTTCCTTATATGGATTTAACCAGCTAACATTTATATTAACATAACAATCATTTATTTTGATAATAGAATTTGTTATATCATGAATATTTTCAGTTAAACTACTATTTCCAGTGCATTGAACCCATTCTGGCATATTAATACGCAAAGAGTTATAATTACATAGACTTAATATTACAGATATATCATGTGGAGCAAATGACCACAATACATTCTCTTGATTTCTGAAAATACCTAAATTTAATCTATTTGCAGTTATTTGTTTAATTTTACCCAATGTTGGAATAATTTCTTTTATCTTTTCTATTGCTGGATGATAATGCAATAAATGCCCAACCATTAATATAAGATTTCTTTCTTTAGCTATATTTACTAATTCTTCTGCTTCATCTACATTTAATGTTATTGGTTTTTCTACATATACGTCTTTATTCATTAATAATGCTTCTTTTGCAAATTTATAATGCATTTCTGCTGGTAATGATACGCATACAGCATCTACTCTATTTAACATTTCTGTATAATTATCTGTTATATTTAGATTTGGATAATCATTTTTATATTGAGCAATTAATACTGGATTAATTTCACAAATTGTATCTAAAAAACCAATTTTATTAAATTCACGAATTAAATTTTTACCCCAATAACCACCGCCTATTAAACCTAAACTTAATATATGTTCCATATAATAATAATACTTTTTAGTTTATATTGAACTAATTTTTATATAAATATTAATATAATGAACACTATTCAAATGTATGACCCTAAAAGAGAATATGCATTACATAAAGAGGAAATTGATAATGCTATTCACACTGTGCTAAATCATGGTATTTTTATTAATGGACCAGAGATTACTGAATTAGAAAAAAAATTAAGTGAATTTACTGGTTCTAAGCATGCAATTTGTGTTTCAAATGGAACTGATGCCTTAAAAATAGCATTATTAGCTTTAGATGTTAAACCAAATGATGAAGTAATAACTGTCGCACATACCTGGATTAGCACAGCCGAAGTAATACCTTTAATTAATGCAACTCCTGTATTTATCGATATAGATATTAATAACTTTAATATGGACCCATCAAAACTAGAAGCTGCAATTACTATTAATACAAAAGCAATTATAGTTGTTAGTCTATATGGATTAGTTGGTAATATAGAAACAATTAATAGAATTGCAGATAAATATTCTATTCCTGTTATTGAAGATGCTGCGCAAAGTTTTGGCGCGGAGCGCAAAGGAAAAAAAAGTTGCAATTTATCTCTAATAGGAACAACCAGTTTTTTTCCTAGTAAACCACTCGGATGTTATGGAGATGGTGGTGCTTGTTTTACTAATGATGATAATTTAGCTATGAAAATGAAAGCAATTAGAGCACACGGTGGATTACAACGTTTTAAACATCAGTATATTGGTATGAATGCACGTCTTGATACACTCCAAGCTGCTATTTTATTAGCTAAATTTAAATATTTTGATAATACAATTAAAACAAGAAATGATTGTGCAAACTATTATTTAGAAAAATTAAAAGATATACATAATGCAAAGCATATAATTTTACCAAAAGTTGAAGAAGATTGTGTATCAGCATGGGCTCAATTTTCAATATTAGCAGAAAATAAAGAAACTAGAGATAATATTGTTGATTATATGAAAAAAAATAATGTAAATTTATCTATATTTTATCCATCCCCACTTCATCATCAGAAATGCTTTGAAAATATATCAGTTAATCATGATTTATCTATTACAGAAGATGTATGTGATAGAATATTTAATTTACCATGCTATGGTGAATTAACTACTGATGAAATGGATATTATAATTGATTTACTACATAAATACTATAATGAACCTTTGGCTTAATTAATTATTAATAATATTAATCTTATCTTCTCTCATACTATTTCTTTCATTAACTGTAGCTTGTAAAACCATATGTGGGGATTCTAATCTCTTCATATGATTTAATAAAGCATTAGTATCTTTTGGGAAACAATAACCACCATAACTTAATTGTCCGTCAGGACCTGGAACATTTGTATGCATTGGATTAATCCAATTATTTTTTAACATTAAATTTTTAATAACATTATAATCACAATTCATCTTATTACTTAATAAATATAATTCATTAAAGAATTGGACTTTTACGGAATAAAAACAATTTAAATAAATCTTCATAGACTCTGATTCTGTGCATGAACATATAGATATTTCTGCCTCAGGATAATTATTTTTATAAAATGTTTTAACTATTCTCAAGTCTATATCACTAATTAAATTTGATTTTCCTAAAACAATATGTTTTTGGTTATGAAAATCTTCAAATGCTGTTCTTGCTGTTAAAAATTCTGGATTATGAATAAACTTTAATGATGGATATTTTTCCTGAAGGCTTTCTGTTGTTAACGGTTCTACTGTGCTTTTAATTATTACAATTCCTTTATATTTATTAGATATTAAATCACATACTTCAAATATGCATGATTTATCATAACTACTATTAGATTCATTAAATTGAGTCGGTAGACATAAAAATAATATATCTGTTTCCAAACATTTATCTAAACTATCAGACTCTTTAAATTTATCATATCCATACACTTGAATATTCTTCTCTTTGAAACTTTTATACATAGCACCTCCTACAAAACCGAGACCTATTATACCTATAAACATATACATTTAAATATATATTTATAAAATTTAAACTATTCTAATATAATATTATGTCTATAAAGACTTGTCATAGAAAAGTTGATTTAAATAGTAATAAGTTATTTTCATCACAAAATGATAATAAATTATTTGCATCACCTGGACCAGGTTCTGGATATTTTTTACTTAGTGAATTAAAAACAATTTATGGTATAAGTAGTCCTATTATTTCAAGCACTAAAAATGCATGGGTCGTTTCTTTTGGTGGCGGTATTCATGGTACTATCAATCCAACAACAGGAGAAGTTACAAATGGAGATGTTCAAACATTTTGGAGTGATATGGGAATAACTGCAGAAAATATGCCAAAAGTATATGTTATATTTAGAGAAGGTGCTACAAATAATACTTCCAATGAAGGTGCAACTGCTGAAAACACATTAGATATTGAAACAATAGGAGGTGTATGTCCTTCATCTCATTTAAATATTATATTGCTTGTGTATCCAACTAATGTTGATTTTTTACCAAATATATTAACTTATATTAAAAATTCTGCTACTTTTCCACCAAATGTTATTAATATATCATGGGGTATTCAGGAATATTATAATGAAGTTAATGATACTAGAGTTAATAGTGAATTACTTATGAGTCAATTACTTGAGATGGGCGTTAATACATTTATTTCTTCTGGAGACAATGGTTCACATAAAGATACTAATAATCCTAATATTTTAGTTGCTGGTTTCCCATCAACTTGTCCAAGTTGTGTTTCGTGTGGTGCAACTGATTTAGTGTGTCCTAATAAAGTATATGATAATCAAACAATAGAAACTGGATGGAGTGGTTCTGGTGGAGGTGTTAGTTATTATTTTAATGTTCCTAATTATCAATCAAAATTAACATTAGGATATACAAAAAGAACAACCCCAGATGTTTCTTCATGTGGAGGAACTAGTTGTCCAGTATATTATTATATTAATAATATTTATGCAGCATATGCAGGTACTAGTATTGTTGCACCATTTTTAGCAGGTTATGTTGTATCAAGAGGATTTAGTGGTAATTTTAATGATTATTGTTATTTAAGTACAAATAATACTTATTTTAATGATATCACAGATGGTTATAATGGTAACAATCAAGTAACTGACCCTAATCATTATAGATGTTTACCAGGATATGATTTAGTAACAGGTTGGGGTTCTCTTAAATATAATTTATTTAATACTCTATTAACAACTATACCATGTTTAGGTATTTCATTAGATGTAACTGAAATTGAACTAGATAAAACAAATACTTATCAATTAACAGTTATTTATAATCCAACTAATTGCACAAATAAAAATGTATCATTTTCTAGTAGTAATACAAATATCGCAACTGTGAATAGCACTGGTTTAATTACTGCAGTTGATTATGGTAATAATTGTACTATAACTGCAACTAGTGAAGATAGAGGTCATACTGCGACTGTAAGTGTAGTTGTTATAAAACATGTTACTGGTTTTTCAATAAGTCCATCTACTCTAACTTTATTTGAAAGCCAAAGATATGCATTAGATTCAACATTTACTCCACCTGATTCATCTGATCATGGTACTGCATGGACTTCAACTGATTATGATATAGCAACAGTATGGGCTGGAACAGTTACTGCTGTATCAGCAGGTGGTCCAGTAACTATAAGAGGAACTACAAATGATGGAGGGTTTACAGATACATGTGAAGTAACTGTTTTAACTGGTATACGTGTAACTGGTATTAGTTTTAATCCATCTACTATTACATTATCTGTAGGTGATACATATCAACTAGCGCCAATATTTACACCATCAAATGCAACTAATAAAACAATCCAAATGTATTTTGAATCAGGTGGTGGTGGTTCTGCATCTGTAAATCCATTAACTGGATTAGTAACTGCATATGCACAAGATACACCAACAATAATAACTGCTTTATCACAAGATGGAAATTTTGAAGCAAACGTTACAATTGCAGTTAATCCACCATTTATTCCAGTTACTGCAATTTCGTTAGGTCGTACAACATTAAGTTTATTTATTGGATATACATTCACTTTTGTCCCTGTATTTACTCCAACTAATGCTACTACAAAAACAAAAACATTTACTACAAGTAGTACAAAAATAGCAACAATTACATCATCAGGTGTAGTTAAAGGTATTGCTGCAGGAACAGCAACAATTACTGTTAAATCATATAATAATAAAATAGGAACATGTAAAGTTACAGTTACTAAATTAATACCTGTATCAGGTGTATCATTAAGTAAAACATCTGTAAGTATAAAATTAGGAGCAAGTCTTCAATTAACTGCAAAAATATTGCCAACAACTGCATCAATTAAAACAGTTACATGGACATCAAGTAATAATACTATAGCAACTGTAGTTAATGGATTAATTAGAGGTATTAAAAAAGGCACTGCAACCATCACAGTTAAAACAACCAATGGAAATAAAACTGCTAGATGTATTGTTAAAATTATTTAATTAACAAAATTTACATTTATATTAGGTTCAAGTGATTCTAATATTTTATTAACATATTGTATCATTTCAAAATAAGATGTAGCATATATATTAAAATTATTCATATCTACATTCTTTTTAATACATTCTATTTCATCAGGATTGTCATAATGATAACATATGAATGGAATAATATTTTTCTTAAATTCTTCTTCTGGTATTCCACTATTATAATTATCCATTATCATTTCAAAACCTATATAATTTTTAGGAATTGTTTTTATATTTATTTTTTCATTGTATGTTAATAATTTAGTTACAAAATTATTAGCAATATGTTCTCTAATAACAACATCAGATAAATTTAATAATTTTTTCATATTATATGCTGTTCTAGTTTTCATAATATATTGCATTTTTTTATAAAAATAACAAGATTTTTCAAATTCTTTTCCAAAATCATTAACTTCAATTGGATAAGTAATACTATTTTTAATATCCAATCCTTCTCTCAATCTACTTATTTTTTTCTCAATGAATTGTTTTAAATCACACATATTATTTATTTTTGAAACTAAAAAACTATCAATATTTAAACTTTTTTCAAATATGGGAGAAATATAATTATCATCATTATTGGTGTAATATAATGAACGTGCGTAATTTAATATAAATGGTAGTACATTTGTGTAATATTCCCAATATTTGTAACCAACCTCCATATTATATATATACTGTTTAAATGCTTCATCTAAATTATTACTAAATTCAATATTATAACTATCAATACAATATATTAACATATTCATATTATACCAGCTATGATTGTTAACAAAATCATATTCTACAAATAATTTATTTTCTAAATCATTTTTAAGAGATTTATTATGTGGTTGTAACATTTTCCAAAATTTATTTTCTATTTTTTTCTCTACACAAACTTGTTGAATAAAATTAATAATATTATTATTAGTATTTGAAATCATTATTATATAACCTAATTTATCATAACTTTGACTTTTTTTGCATAATAAATCTATAAAATGAGTAAAATGAATCCATTGAGAATTTACTGAAAAATAATTACATAATAATTCGGCATATTCTTCAATTGTTAATTCTTTTTTAATTTTATTAATTATATAATGAATTTCATCATAATGTGAACTATTATTATTCTTAAATTCATGAATTATATACATTTCAATAAAATTCATTATTTTAAATATACCTTTTGTTTTAAAATCACAAAATTTAATTGATTCTATAATATGATTAAAACCAACTTCATCTAAACTTACAGAATTACCATTTATTAAATCTGCACATTCTTCTAATGTTACAAAACTTACTTCTGTTATTATTTGAATATTATTTTTAATTTTTGATTTATTTTCATAACTAAAACCTAATTTAATACCATGTGATTTTAAATTACTATATATTGTTTTATCTATTATATTTGTATTATCAAATGTAAATACAGTTGAATATTTATCTATTAAGTAACGACACCTAGAATGCACTAAATATTGTAGCTCTAAGTTTGACCTAAATATTGAATCACTTACTATAAATTTATTTCTCTTGATTTTTTTTTTAATACTCTTTTCATTTAATGTTATAGAACTATTATTTGGATATGTTAAATCATAAGTATAATTTGTATTATTTATATTATTCATTGTAGAAGATAATCCTAAATTACCTGCTATAAATTCTATTTCGTCTCCAATTTTAGTATTTATTTTTTTATATTTATATTCTTCATCTGTTGTTTTAAATGTAATATTAATATTTTTAGCTCCTAATTCTTCAACTATTTGACAAAATCCTCGTAATTTATATTCTGTTTGTTTAAGATTATATTGTTCAACTGGAATAAACATTATTGTATCAGTAATCTCCATTTTTTTATACAAACAATCTTTTATTATTTCTCCTTCATTAAACATTATACTATGACAAATACATTCTTCATTTATATATATAGGAACTCCTTTTAATTCAGAATTAAATACACTATTATTTAATTTAATTAAATATTTTTTAATAATATTTAATGATTCATAAGGCAAAAAAGTGCATCCAGGAAATTGTGTATCTGTTAAATGTTTTTTTTTAAATATACTTTTAGTTTTTATTAATTTCTTGTTATCAACAAATATTATATATGTTGTTTCTAATAATATATTGTATATAAATTTAAAATCTTTATCATTTAACGAGTCCATATCAAAAAAAGTAGTATCATTGTTCTTAGAATTAAATAAACCAAGCTTCTTAATGTCTAAATAATTAATATTTATATCCGATGAACTTAATTTATAACCTTTTGTATTTACTACCTTATGATTTTTAACATTTTTATACATTTTATCATCAGAACTTGAAGTTCTATAACCTTCGGTTTTTATATTACTATCACTATCTGATGTATCTGAACTATAATCCAAATCAGATGAAAAACTATATTGTCTTTGCATTATATATTATAATAAAAAATTTAAATATGGACATAATCAATTATTATTTTTTTATTTAAAAACAAGTGACTATTTATATTAAATGACTACAAATTCTTTTGTATCTTATAATAAAGAAATCTTTGTAAAAGATTATTTTGACATTCATAATCATTATATTAAACAATATGGTAAATCTACTCTTATTTTGATGCAAGTAGGGAGTTTTCATGAAGCTTATAATACAGATGATGATGGCCCTGATTTATTTTATCTAGGTGAAAGAATTAACATGACAGTTACACAAAAAAATAAAAGTAAACCTCTAACCACATCTAATCCTCGAATGATGGGATTTCCTAGTTATATTGTTGACGAGATGGTAGATAGAATAGTTAGTTTAGGTTATACAATTATTCGTATTGACCAAACAACTGAACCTCCTAATCCAAAACGTGAAATAGTTGGTATTTTTTCACCATCTACTAATATTACAAACTCTGGTAGCTATAAAGATTCTAATTTAGTATGTATTATTTTTGATGCTATTAAGTTGAAAACAAGTAATCCTTTACTTATTATTGGCATGTCTAGTTACGATATGACAACTGGTACTGGCATGGTTTATGAAACAATTAGCACTAATGATGATACAATGATAGCTCTTGATAATACTATTCGATTTTTAGAAAAATATCCACCAGCTGAAACCATTTATCATTTTAGTAAAGAATTAACAAGTTATTTAGATTCAAATTCTACAATTAATCGTATGAGTATGGATGATATATTAAAATATATTGGTATTAATAATTCAAAGGGTAATATTATGACTACTTATAAATTAACAAATCCTGAATTAGTTATAAATGTTCGCTATCAAAACACATTATTGGAAGAAATCTTTAAGAATAATCAAAATTTAAGTTCTATTAATTTACATGCATACAATTACGCAAGGCTATCATTAGTTGGGTTATTAGAATTTGTTAAAAACCATCAACCTATTTTATTAAATAAATTAACTGAACCAAATTATTTTGATAATCAAGAAACATTATATTTGGGTAATAGGTGTTTAGACCAATTAGATATTATGAATAATAATTCTACAACTGGTAAAACATTATTTGATATTATTTGTAAAACAAAAACTCCAATGGGTAAGAGATTTTTAATTGATCAATTATGTAATCCATTAATTAATACAGATGAATTAAATAAAAGATATGAAATTATTGATATTATATTAAAAAACAAATTATATGACAATATTAGTAAAGAATTAAATAATATTCACGATATTCCTAAAATTATTCGTAAAATGGAATTAAATAAAGTGAATCCAAATGAAATATTTCATTTATATCAAAGTATTGAACAAATTAAAAAGGTATATAAGATTATGAGGAATCTAGATGATAATTCTAGAAAGATTATTAAAAAATCTATTGAAATTGATAAACAAAAATTAGAATTATTAAAAGAATTAACTCATCATATAGATGTAACTTTTGATATTAATTATATTGAAACATTAAATTATAATAACTACAAAGAAGAAACTAAAAATTATATTCTAAATGATTCTTATCCTAATATTGTAGAATTAACTAAGAAGATAGAAACAAGTAATAATTTTATGGATCTATTAGTATCAACATTAGAAAAATATATTGAAGAACAAAATAGTAAAGTAATTAAAAAAGATTCAAACTCTATTACTTTAAAGTTCAATGATCGTGATGGACATTATATGCTTATTACTAAACGTCGTTGTAAAATTCTTCGTGACAAATTAGATACTATGAAAGAATTAGATGTTAATGGTATTAAAATTCAAATTAAAGATTTGGAATTCAGTGATTTACCTAAAAGCAACAATACTAAGATTACTTGTCGTGATATTTTAAAAATTTCTACAGATGTTGTTAATCTTAAATCAAAATTAGCAGCAGAGATTAAAGAAGCTTTTTATAAAGAAACAAATATCATTATTAATAGATATCATGATATATTAATTAATACTTCTAATACTATTAAATTTTTAGATTTCTTAAATAGTGGAGCTTTAACTGCATTTATGTGTGGTTATTGTAAACCTAATATTAATATTAAAATTAATGGCGATAGTTATTTTGAAGCCGAACAATTACGTCATCCTATTATTGAAACAATTAATACAGATACACCATATCATCCACATAATATTAGTTTAGGTAATAATAATAATAATAATAATTATGGTATTTTATTATATGGTATTAATAGTAGTGGTAAATCAACTTTAATGAAATCAATCGGTATTGCTGTAATTTTAGCACAAATTGGATATTATGTTCCAGCTAAATCTTATACTTATTCACCATATAAAAATATTTTTACTCGAATTATTGGAAATGACAATATTTATCGTGGTATGAGTTCTTTTATGGTTGAAATGATTGAATTAATGGCTATCTTAAAACGTAATAATAATAATACTCTAGTTATTGCAGATGAATTAGCAAAGGGAACTGAAGAAAAATCTGCTAATATTATCGTAACTTACATGTTAGAAACATTAGAAAAAAATAAAACAAATTTTATTACTGCAACTCATTTACATAGTATTGCAGATTTACCATCTGTAAAAAAAATTAAAGGGATAAATACAATGCATATTAAGGTAAGTTATGATGATAAAAATGATAAACTTATTTATGACCGTGAATTAAGCATGGGACAAGGTGATAAATATTATGGTGTAATGGTTGCAAAATATATGATGCATTGCAATGAATTCAATACACGTACTAAAGAATTAGAACAAGAATATGAAGATTATCATGTTAAAAAAAGTAATTATAATAATGAATTATTAGTATTAAAATGTGAGATTTGCGGAGCAAAGAAAAAATTAGAATCTCATCATATTGAACCACAAAGGAGTTG
>JACCDO010852033.1_pt1 | contig 23393 bp, 20 predicted proteins | sample 7446101 | NCBI WGS metagenome assembly JACCDO01 (sample SAMN15323440, study PRJNA562643) | freshwater metagenome | isolation source: river surface water | place: USA:Blue River Watershed | collected 2017-08-16
TGTAATCATCAATATTGTAAATCTTGTTTTGATGAATGGTATCGATTAAAAAATAATTGTCCATATTGTAGAAAAAAGTTATCTAATAATGATTTATTTTTAATACAAAATGAAAATATTTAATAATTTCTTTTTGGGCAAACTCTTTTAATACGTATCGATTTTCCACAAAATTCAGATATTTTTATCTGATTCTATAATATAGAATATATGTATTATAAATGAGTTCTTCAATTCATTATATTCAAAATACCGATTTTAATAAACCTTGTAAATTTTATATTGACGAAAATGACTCCATCTTTGTCCCCATTCTTGACCAAAATAAAATTATTATTTTCAATAAATATGCTGAAAAATTACCTTTAGAAATTTCTTGTATATCCCCTTATGCCGTTTTCGGTGATAATTCTTCAAATATTCTTTATGTTATTAATCGTGATAAAGGTATTTTTACTTATGACAAAAATGATGGTACTTTACTTTCACATCTTATTCCTACTGATTCCTTTTTCCAAGACCCTGTTTCTCTTTCCATTACTCAAGAATATATCTTTGTTGCTTATTATAAAAATGATATTTTAAATAATGTACTTTCTAAAATTGCTATTTATAAGAAAAATGGCGCTCTTCTTTCCTACATTGAATCTTGTAGTCATACTATTGCTAATCCTAACTGTATTATATCATTACCTCTTATTCAAAATGATTTAATTACCTTTTTCGTCGCAAATAACGGTAAAAATTTATCTAAATTCACTTTCCATATTACCAAATTTAATGTTACTCCCGTTTCATTTACTATGAAAGATGATTTACCAAATTCAAATTCAAACACCATTAATTTAGAATTCCTTAAAATTCGTGATTTTGTTATTGACCAAAATAACTTTATTTATGCTTCCTCAAACAGTGTAAATTATATTATGATTTTTGATAATAATGGTGAATACATTAAAGATATATATTTTGGTAATCTTGTACCTAAACACCTTTTTCTTAAAAATGATTCTATTTACTTTAGTGATATTCGTAATACTCCTAATAATATTTATCACTTTGATTTAAACGCAAATCCTATATCATTCCCTATCAATAAAACATCTACTTCAAATAAAAATACTTCACATACTTCAAATATAAGTACTTCAACAAATGTTAAAGAAACAGATTCAACAACAATTGTTTCTTTTGATAACGCATTAAAATATTTCTTTGATAAACAATCTTTATATACTTCTATTCAATCCATTGATAATCAATATAAAAGCGAAGTTTCAAATTTTAGGAAAAAATCTACATTACAATTTAATTATGTAAATAATTCATATAATATTAAAATTGACCCTTATTTATATTTTCTTTTAATTAATGGATTACATAATCTATCTTTAAGTGAATTACAAAAAAATAAATTAATAAGTTTTAATTCCATTTTTGTTAAAAATTTAAATAATTCTCTTTCTTTTATACAATCGAATAAAGATGCTTGTGATGATTTTATTCAAACTCATAAAGAATCATCTTTCTTTAAATATTCTATTTTACCTTCTCTTTCAAATTATAAATCTAAAAAAAGTATTACTATATCTATTTCAAATGATATTCTTCCTTTTATTGAATTTGAAAAAAAAACATATATGACTTCTGAATTTATTAAATTATTTGATTCTTATTTAAAAAAATAATTTTTAGTTTATTCTTTTTATTTTTTATATCTTTATAAATAAATCTATTTATAAATATTATGAATTTTATTCTTCTTCAAGACTCTATTTCTTCCATTTTTTTATGGAAAAATAATTATATCCTTCTCTCAAATGTTTCCAAAAATTCTATCCAACTTTATCATATTGATGGTTATCCATTAAATATTATTACAAGAGATTATGGTAATCAATCTATTCAATCACCATTAATTGATAATCCATCAAAAATATATGTTGATGAAAATGATTTTTTATATATATGTAATTATAATAATAATGTACTTTTATATGACTTAAATTATCATTCTTATCAAATTTCTTTTTTTGATAAAGAAGTTTTAGATGATAATGTTAATGGATTTTTAGATGATTCTATGCTTCATCAAAATCCTATTGATATTTCTGTTGGAATAAATGAAAGAATTATTGTTTTATATACAAATCCATATATTATTTCTATTTATAATTATAATGGAGAAAAGATTCATTCCTATGATATTCAAGAATATTTAATACCACAATCGTCATTATCCATTCATTATAAAAATAATTATATATATTTACAAAATCATTCATTTATATATAAATTTGATAAAAATGGTATTATAACTAATTTTTTAAATGATGAATATGGAAAAGAAAAATTTGATATGAATTTTAAAGAAAATGTTTTTTATTTACAATTTTTTGAAAAAAATAATTTTCTTTCTTTTTATCAAAATAATCTTTTAGAATTTTATACTATTGAAAATGATTCTTCTGTAGTATGTTCTAAAAATATTAATTTCCCATATAATTTTTCATTACATAATCGTTTTCATTATTCAAATAATATATTATTATTTTATGATTTTGATAATAAACATTTATTAAAACTAAATATTCAAAATAATCATTTTGAAGAATTACCTTATATGATTTCATATAATCCATATTCACAATATGTTCCTACTACAAATATGGAAGTATTACTTTTTTTATCACTTAAAAAAAATATATATTCTAAATTATTAAATGCTTATCAAAATAGTAATAAATATTTAAGTGAAAATAAAATATATCAATATGTTTTTCAAGAAAATCCTCAAACACAAAGTATTGTAATACCAAGTTATGAACTTATATTTATATTACAAAAAAAATTTTTATATAATTTACAACAATATAAAAATGACCCATTTATTCAAAAATATATTCAACATTTTCCAGTTGAAAAATATAATTATTATTTAAAAAAAAGAGATATTTATATAAAAATATTACAAAATTATAATGAAGCATTATTATATCAAAAATTATTGGAAGATTTAAATAAAATTTTATTTTATAATGATTATAATAATTTATATGATAATGTGAAATTAAAATTTGATGTAAATAGTATTCAAAATAAACTATTTCCTCGCGTTTCAGCAAAAGAATATATACAATTTTACAATAAAAAACAATGTGTTATTTTAAATCGTTTATTCTTTATTTAATATACTTTTAAATAATTGATATTTTTCATCACGATTTAATATATATGATGTAGTAACATCTGTTCTACAAAATGGACATTTAATTTCTGATTTTGAAACATTTTTTAAATATAATGAAAAACAACTTTTGTGAAATCCATTTTTACAAACATAACACGAAGATATTTCTGAACAATCTTGTAATGATTCAATACATATTCCACATTCTTTAAACTTTATTTCTTCATCAAATGTTTTTAATTTATCATATTCTACATTTATATAATTTTCCATTTCATCATATATATATTTTTTTATTTTACTATTTTTAAATATTTTCTTATTGAAAATATTTTTTATTTGTTCTATATATGTTTCCGTTTCAATAATAACTTTATTTTTATCATCATCTAAAGTATAATATTTATCTGTTTCTGGGTCAAATCTTATCAAATCATTCTTCTTTGATGTAGAATATGCTTGTCTCAAAAATATTACCACAAACAATATTTTATCACATATATTTAAATTTTCATTTTCTAAATAATGTACTAATAAATCATATAAATATATATTTTCAGTACGATATATTTCATTAACAAATAACATATAATCATTTAATATATGAATATCTTTAATTTTTATGAAAGGTGTATCTTTTAAAATATCCTTTTTATATATTGTATTCATAATATCAATATATTTTGTTTTCTTTTCTTTTTTTAATCTGTTTTTATTTAAAACACTTAAATAAAATTGATTTAAAAAATAAAAAAATGAATATTGATAATTCAAATTTTCATATACTTCCATATTAAATATTATTTTACCCAACATTCTTGAACATTCACTTCTATTATATTTTACATTATACATTACTTGTGATAATCGGAATGTACTAACATTTTCATAATATACTTCATTATTATCACTTTCAACAATATATTTTAAAAAATAATATCCAACTTCAAAATTATTTAAAAAATATGTTGAATAAATAAATAAATCAAAGATTGTAAATATTTTACTAAAATATTTCAAAGTTGTTTCTTCATCTTCTTTATCTTTATCCTCTTCATCATATCCATCTTCTACAAATATTTCATTTTTTAAATAATTATTTTTTAATAAATTATCTAACATCTTTATTTTTTTATCCAATAATGTAGCATCTTTTATTTGAATGATAACATTAAATATATCTATTAAAAATAAATATTCAAACATTCCTTTTTCCTTTTCATTAAAATTCATATTTTTAATATAATTTTCAAATATTTCATATTCTGTATATTCAAAAAAATTTATTAACAAATCTTTATCTTTTAAATAAATCTTCTCTTTTGTTATATATTTACATACTATTTCATTCATCACATTTATTCCTTCCATATATTCATTATCATTCTTTTCCAAATAATAACATTTTATATTATTTTTCATTTTACACACCATTTTATTCACATTATTCATATCATTTCCTATAATACTTTTTATATTATCCATTGTAAATATTTCATTTTTTGTTGGTAACTTCTGAGAAATTTCCTCAAAAATGTAATTGTAAAAATTATTCATATTAATCTCCATTTTTTAAATGTTATATTTATATATATAGAATATTTTCTTTACATTCATAAAACTTCATTTTTTTATTTTTTTTAAATAAAAATTTATATTTAAAATAAATAATTAAATATTTGTTAATAAATTAATTATTTTTTAACAAATTTTACATAAAAATAATAATGGGATATATTTTATTTATTCTAAATTTTCTATAGAAGTTTCCCCAATCTCGTCTTCATCATCATTATACTCCTCTTCTTCTTCATACTCTTTTCCTTCTTCATAATTATTATCTTGTTTATTTATTTGAATATTTTCTTCATTCATTGCCGTCATAAAATGGAATAAATGTGAATTTGTATCTTTCTTCATTATACTAAACATTTCTTCATTTGGATAATGTAATTGATATACTTGTAATATTGATTCTCTTCCAATTCTTTGTGCTCTTCCAATAATTTGTGATTGTGTTTCTGGATTCGGTGTATGTGTAAATATTACGTGAGTTGTATTCTCAAAATTCATTCCACATCCAAACAACGTTGAATCACAAAATAATATTTGAGCATCTCCACTTTTATATTGCTTTACCGCATTTTCGATTGACCTCATATTTCCTCCATCCAACTGAACATACTGAATATTTAATGAATCACATAATGGTGTTATCTTCTTAAATATTGATGAAAAATCTGAAAATATCATCATCTTCATTTCAATTTCTGTTTCTATTACCTTTTCTTCCTTCTTTTTACGACCTTTCTTCTCCATTTCTTCCACTACTCTCTTCTTTAATGGATTCTCCTTCAATAATCGTAATAAATTATGTATTATATCCAATTTTGTTATCTCCATTTCCACATCATAACTTATATTCTCTATCTTCTCATTATGTATAATCTCATTCAAATTCTTCTCATATTCCTTTGGGTCACGATTCTTTTTATCCACATTTTCATTTGTTAATTCCTTAATCATCCTTACATACTCCTTATAATTCTTCTCTATTTGTGAATATTTCATAAATTCTACTACATACAATCTTAAATTCTCATAATTCTCTACATACTCTAACATACTCTTTATAATTGGTAATCCTTTCTCCAATTTTACTCTATATTCCTCAAATGTTTGTATCATAAATTTTACCTGATTCACAAAATCATTCTTATTACTCTTTCCCATATCCTCAAACCCTTCATTCAAATATAATACTCGTCTTTGTGTTTGATTCAATTTATTAAATTCTTCTATACTCAATATCATATCCTTCGACATTTCATATGTATAAAATGAATTCTTAAATACCATATTCATCTTCTTATAATATTCTATAAAATTCTTCATTATCTTTATTAATACATCCTTCTCATCCTCCGTTATTACCGACTTATCCATTATACTATTATATTTCTGAAATAATGTATCAATCAATTTAAATTTATTCATTAAATCAACAATAATTGTATATTCATTCTCTATTTGTGTCAAAAATTGAAAAAATTTCTTGAAATTCTTCTCATAATTTTGTATCACATTTACCATTTTTTTACTATCTATTGGACTTAAATTATCATATTGCTTCTTTGATAACATCATATATTCTATATATCTTTCCGTATAATATGGATTAATATTTTCTAATGACATATTCTTCATCTTCATCATCTTTAATAATCCATTCAAATATGTCCCCTTTTCCATTGATTGTATCATCGTTTCTTGTGCTGTTTTTTGTCCTTCATCCTTTAATACTTCATTTAAATCATTGATTGTTTGTGATAATCCTACATTCTTAAAATAATAAATACAATGTCCCAATGACTTCATAAATGGGATTATTTCATCCACAAAATCATACACATTATCGTGTCTGTCAAATCTTTCATCTTCTATCGCCTTCATCTTATCTATATTTTCTTTGTAATATTTTACCTTATCCACTGCGTCATTATACACTTCTTCAAATTCTTGTGTTGAATATAACAATAATTGGTCCTCATTATTCGGTATCTTCTTCACAAATTGAAAATGTAATTTCGAATAATCATACGAATTTAATGCCTTCATATCCTCCTTTGTATAATACGGTATTTTCGATATAATCTTATCCAATATCGGATTATAACATTGAATATTATACTTTTGAGGTTCAGGTATCTTCATATTCCTAAATACATAATCATCATCACATTTACACACAAATGTTGGGTCAAAATCAGTAGCACTTTCCGCATCTATACTAAAATGTGATTGATAAATTCCCATTCGAGATGGTGTAAATGATGCCGACATAAACCACGTCTTTTCCGTTGGAATTGTATGTACTAATAAATTCGCTATTGTATCTATTTCATCAAATATTATTCTTCGAAACATATTATCTGAATCAAATATCTTAATCTTTTCTCCTTTCTTATTTGTTACTACATTTGCCTCAATCGTTGATACCATTGAATGATATAATGTTGATGGTACTAAATAAATATCATAATACTTTCGTGATTTTATTATCTTCTCGTGTGTTATCTTATTTAATCCAATACTTATATCAAATAACGTTTCATAATCAATCATATCCTGATATGTAATTTTCTTACACGTTAATTCATCACTAAATCTTATTATTGATTGATTCCATTGTTCAAATATATTTTGTGGTACTACTATGAAATTTACCAAATGTTTATTCGGATTCTTCCTTTTGTCATTCAAGATTAATGATAACATTACAAATGTTTTTCCTGCCCCCGGTTGGTCCGCCAATATTCCATATCCTATTTCTTTTCCATGTGATTTTTCAATTTCCTCTACACGATGTAACATCGTTAATTGATGAGGAAATAATTTTAATTTTGTATTTGTTGGTTGAATTGCTTTTGGCGATAAATCATTTAATACTTTACGTGGTTTAAAACTCATTTTTTTAAAAAATATATTATTTCTTAATTATATACATCTTTTTATCTTTACATTCAAACGAAAAATATTTTTATCTATTTTAATTAGAAGTTTCGAAATATTTTTAATGAACAATTCTTATCAAAATATTATAAAAAATATAATTAAAAATATTCCTTCCAATATTACATTATCTTCCACTGTCCTTACTAATAATTCTGAATTCCCTAAAAATTATACTTGTGATGGAGAAAATATTATGATACCATTATATTGGACTACTCTTTCAAATGTTTCTTCATATGCTTTAATATGTGTTGATACTCATCCCATTGCTAAGCGTTGGGTTCATTTATATATTCCGAAATTAATTCCAAATAATAAAAATAATAGTAAAATAAATTATCCAAATGTTACAACATCATTAGTAGCAACAAATTCATTTGGAAAAAGAGGATATGGTGGTCCTTGCCCTCCAGAAAACTCGGGAATACATAATTATATTTTTTACATATTTGGATTAAATGGGATTGTAAAAGAAAATGAAGATTCGTGTAAAGATGTAATACAATTTTTAGAAATGTGTGAAAATCAAAATATTCAAATTATTGGATATGGTACTTTACAAGGAACTTATATTAAATAATTTTCTTAACAAATATTAGAAATACTTAAAAAAATGAACGGCGCTATTTACCTTTTTCACATCCTTTTCGTTGTTACCCTTTTATTTTACCTTGGTTATCAAATTTTTAATCAAAGAAAAATTGACCAAAATGTTGGTGCTTTCTTAATTGTTTTAGCAATCGCCATTTTATTATATCACGCTTACCGCTTTTATGTTGTAAATCAAAAGTAAATAAATTATTTAAATTTATAATTTTATATTTATTTTTAGAATTCAAATTTTAGAAAATGAAAAAGTAATTTATATATTTTATGAAAAAAATTATTTAAATAAACATTATTTAAATAAAAATATTATTTAAATAATATGTATTCTTCGAGCAGAGTATGGTGTCACATTAGTGACACACGTGGGGACCCCGTGCCCCACGGCGGCCAAAGGCCGCATTGCCGAAGGCAATCCTATGGTAGGGGAAACTTGTTAGTTTCCCCATATTGATAATTCCGATAGGAATTATCACTCTATCTAATTCTTATTATTTTTAATTCATATTATCTTTAATTCTTATTATTTTATATTTTTAATGAAATATAAATTATTTAACAAAAAAATTATTTGTTAAATAATATAAAAATAAATATTGAATAAAATAGAATAAATAAAGAATGAAGTGTATAAATTGTAATGAAAAAGTAAATTGTCGTAATGTAATTCGATTATGTAAAGAAAATCCTGATACACATATTTTTTGTAAATCTTGTTTCCAAAACCATTTATTCGAAAATAAAGAATCAAATATTGTTCTTTGTCCTTCTTGTAACTCCTTTGTTTATAAAAAAAGAAATATTCAAGATATCGATTTTGATGATTCAATTCTTAAAACATTCCTTTGCGCTCTTACTCTCTATCGTTATGATACAAACAATAACGAATAATCTTATTTCTTATTTGATTTATTTGAAACAGATGACTTTTCTGTTTTATTTGAAATCGATGATGTAGATGATTTTTGTGAAACAGATGAATTTTCTGATTTATTTGAAATTGATGATGTAGATGATTTTTGTGAAACAGATGATTTAATGGATATATCATCGGAATTATTTTTGATAGGTAAAGTTTTACTTAATTCTTTTAATGCTTTATTACCATAATCACTTTTATTCTTTTCACGAGTTTTTTGTTTTTCTAATTCTAACTTCAATTCTTCGATTTCTTTCTTTTTTGAATTTAATATTTCTTGTTGCTTTAATGCTAATTCAGGATTTAATTTTTTACCATTTTCATCTAACATTTCAACTTTTATTTCCTCACCTCCACCATTCATATTTTTTCTTTTTAAGAAAAATCGAGTAATATAATATAAATCTTTTTTATTTTTAGGGTCACCATATATATAACGTTGTACTGAAAATGTTTTTCCACTAAAATTTGCTAATACTACATAATCATTGTGAATAACACGTAAATATCCACCAGTACGATACATTTCTTTTTGTTTTTCAGGACAATATGTAATATAAGATAATAATGACCTTTTTGGAACATTAATTAAATCTTTATGGTCTATTTCATCATAATCCGCTAAACGTTCTTCAAGAATTTCTCGAGATTGCATTAAATCAGTTATTGTAACATTCGGTTTTTTATCAGAATCTTCATATGTTAATCTTCCTCCCTTTTTTTCTGTTTCTTTCTTTTTTTTATTATAAAAATGATTTTTATTATTAAAATATTTTTTTGTTTTATTATCCGTAATCTCTATTTTTATCTCTTTTATATCAGACATTTTTCTATTTTTACATAACATATAAATATATTTTTTATTACTTATAATAAAAAATATTTATTCACTATACTATTCTTTAATTTTCACGTAAAAAATATCTTTTTACCTTTTCTTTCGCATCATATATCATATCAATATATTCTTCATTTAATATATTATATATTGATGTTTCTGTATTATTATGATTATAATCATACTCTAAAATAACATTTTCATTATAATTTACTAATTCATTTTTATGAAATCCTTCTTCTATTGCTTCTACACTCGGTAAAGTTATATAATAAACTATTTTTGAAAAAATAATTACAAATATTGTTACTACTCCTAAAAACATTAAAAAAAATAATCCCGATAATATATATGAATTATATATATCACATTTATTATTATCATTATGAAGTGAGCATTCATTTTCATCCACTTCATTTATAGTACCATTTTCTTCATCTTCTATTTTTTCAATATTTCTTCTTCGCATTTTTATATAATTTATTATCTCAAATAAATGTTATTTATTTATAACTAATTTCTTTTACATTCAACTTTTTTTAAATACCCCGAACATTATTATAAAAATATTTTATTCAAGAATTGATATAATTTATTTATAACATTGTTCGGGGAAGTATCTATTTATTTTTATACATAAATTGTATTTACTTGTAATAAACAATCATTATAAACCATATATAAATTATATTTGTCTTTTTTTCCTTCGTCTTCAAATATAACATATTCAACTCCGTTTATTAAACTTGAATAATATCTATGATTTCCTGAATATTGTAAATGAAATGAAAATTTTCTATCTCCATCAACATTAAAAAACAAACTCCTATTTTGTAATTTAAGTGGTTCATTTGATTTAATTTTTATTAAAAATGTAGATTTATTCTTTTTATTTAATATTAAATCTTTTTTCTCTCCAATATATGTATCACAATCATTATTTAATAATTTACTTGAAAAATGTAATTTATTTGTAGAATTATGTCTATATAAATATTGTTTTCTTTTAATTCCAGCACAAACAATCTCTGTTTTTAAATTTTCTTGTAAATTTGCTTTATAACTTTTGTTTCGTACTATTTCCCCTTTATTCATTTTTTCAAAAAATGTAAAATTTGATATTGGACCACTTGACATTTTTGTTGAAGATGTATTTTTACCACTTATATTATTATTTCCATTATTATAAAAAAACATTTTTCCACTAGGATATGATGTATTATTCACAAATTGGATTTTAGACGAAGATGTTTTTGGTTCAAAAGTTTCCCAATTTTGTGTATGTTGTATAGCGGGTTTTCTTCTTCTTCTACCAGTTGATGATTGTGTATTTGGTTTTGATGTTTTTAATATTCCTTTCCTTGTTGAAGATGAATTTGATTCTGTTCTTAAAGATGTATTTGATTTTGATGTTTTTAATATTCCTTTCCTTGTTGAAGGTGGTTTTGATTCTGTTCTTGAAGATGGTTTTGATTCTGTTCTTACAGAATTATTTGGTATATAATTTAAACCTACTGTTTTTGAACGACTATTTTTACTTTCCATTTTTTGAATAATATCTACTTTTAAATAATAATTATTTTGTTAAATGATTAAAAACAATTTTGATATAAAGATATTTTATATAAATATAGAATAAAATGAGTGAAAACGATTCTATTTATATTCAGGAAAAGATTAATCTTTTAGCAAATCATATTAAAAAAGATTATTTAAAATATGTTGAAAAATATAATATTCGAAAATACATTTCTTTAAATACTTTTTGTATTTTATTTTTTTCTTTATTAGAAGGATTCTTTGGATTTTTCCTTTTAACATTAATTTATTTACACAATTATTATGAAGGTTATTTAATTGAAAAAGATTCTTTATATTCTGGTATTATTTATAAACGCGGTATTTTTGAAAGATTTAACGAATATTACGGTTATTTAGTTTTTAAATATTATCCTTTAGAAGTTACATTAGATAAATATCCTTATTTTTGTTTATCTAAAATTGGACCTTTATCCAATACTCAAGAAAAAGCATTTGAAATATTATCAAAATATAATGATACATTACATTATAAATTAAAAATGTTACATACTGATTCATTATATGGTATGAGTTATGAATGTAATATTGCTGAAAAATTTATATTTAAAAATTTCTTTGATGAATATTATTATTACATTCTTGTTGCTTCATTACTTTTATTTGTTCCATCATTTATTTTATTTTCTATACGTATTTATGATAGTTATGGAAATATTTCTATTCGAGATTATATTAAAATATGGGATACAAAAAAAGTTTTAAATAAAGAAACAACAAATTCAATTATAAAAAAAATTGAAGACGAAATTGATTTTTTTTAATTTCTTACAAAAATTATTTATTAAAAAAATATTTTTTTTAATAAAATTCTTAAAAAATAAATTAGTAAAGAGGATAAAAATAACCATTTTGATAAAAATAATTTTTATAGGATGGTTGATAATAAGGGTCTTGAATAGTTGAACTATATATTTTATTTGGATAATACGGAACATCTTTTGGAGCGTGTGAAAAGAAATTTAAATGTCTTCCTGAATTTTCAGGTTGGTATATTGCGTATGTTGGAATAACATTATCTAATAATACATCTCTATTATCTAATAATACATCTCTTGAAGCATAAATTGAATCATTTTTACTTGAATCATTCATAATAATATCATTATGGTCATCATATTCGGATGATTCAATTGGGGAAAAAGATTCAATATTTTTTTTATAAAAATAAAAAGTAAAAAGTAATAAAAGAAGGAGAAGAATAAAAAAATACATTTTTAAGAATATCTACTTTTTGTTTTTATAATAAATTTATTCTTCTTCATTTTCATTTTCTTCTATACTTTCTAAAATTGTTTCTAATTCATTTCGGAAAGAAGATACTTTTTTCTTTATTTTTTTACTCTTTTTATTATTAAAATTAATTTTCTTAACATCTTTTTCTTCCTCTTTTTTCTTAACATATTCTTTCTTTTTATACTCTTTTATAGGTTTTTCTTGAATTTCATTTGTTTCATTATCTTTTGTTTTTGGAATATAATAAATATATCTTTTTAAATATTTATTATAATATGATTTTCTAACTACTTTTTCTTTCTTTTCATTTTGAATCTTCTTTTTTTCTTCTTTTTCTTTTTTAAATCGTTCTTCTATTTTTTTAGCAATGTTTTCATATTTTTTTAAACTTTCATCTATTTCAATATAAATAGGACTATATTTTTCGATTTGACTTTCAGGATTTTCATCCATTACATTTTCTATAAAAATATAACTATTTTTTAAATAAAAAAATTCTGTTTTATTATTTTTTTCATTTTTTAAAATAAGTATTTCGCCTTCTTTTTTAATATATGTACCTCTTTTAAATACTAAAACATTTTTAACTATATTGATTCTAAAATTTTCTTTTTTGTCACAATTATTTAAAAATTCAAATGTTTGTAATTCCTCATTTTTAGGTATATAATACGCATATCTTAATTTTTCACCATTTTGTAAATATATATTATATAACTCTTTACTCGTTTTATCCATTTTCTACTATATTTCTTCTATGATTTTTTTTAAGAAATTATTCTTTATTTAAAGAATAAAAATATTATTTAAGAAAAATATATATTATTTTAAAGAATAAAAATATTATTTAAATAATAATTTTTTAATAATTTTTATTTGTTTTTTTTTATGAAAAATAGTATATAAAATATACTTTTTATGTACAACATCAATGTTATTTTACAATATTTACAATGTTAATAAACATTTTATTTAGGCAGATTTGTCTGAACGATATTTAATAGATTTAATACTTTTAGTACCATCTTTATTTTCCTTCATCTTTACTTCACCTAAACAATTCATTGTTTCAGGGTCAAATATTTTATTCGACCATATACAAAGAATTAATTCTTTATCATCTTTTTCTGAATCAATTATGTTTTTACCAATAATATGAGGGTTTCCTTGATAAGTAATCTTACCATATGCCTTTTTATTTACTTGATATAATTCACCAACTTCTTCAGTTTCTTCATCTTCTTCAGATACGAAATATACAGTTTTGGTTTTAGGTTCAACACCATATTTACCAACTCTACCATATTCTCCGTTTGAATCATCAAAAATTGGGTCTATAACAAATTCTTCTTCGTCATCATCATCTTCATCATCTTCTTCATCAGAATTTGATTCAGATTCTTCATCATCAGAAATTTCTCGAATACGAGTATTTTTTGTTGATTTTGATGAATCAGAATTATTATCATCATCTTCTTCTACGTCTTCTTCTTCTACAATATGTTTATTGATTTGAATATTTTCGGTAGTAGTATTTGATGATTCGACATTCATTGATAATTGTGAAAAGATTTTATTTAAAGAATCTTCATTAACATTTATTTCTTTAACATTTTCAATATTTTCAACGTTATTCTTCTCAACAGGTTTAATCGTATAACGAGTAACTGTAGGAGTAGGAATTTCAACGTTATTTGATGAAATATCAAAAGGAAGACAACCGTGTTCTAAGATATACTCAGCACAATATTGAAGGCAATGTGTGAATGCTTTATTTTGATGATTTAAAACACATAATATTTTGTTCTCTTTTGAGTCAAATTCAAAGATTGCTTTTTTATCACCTTGTAAAGATGATTTCTTTGCTTCTTTGTTTTTAGTATGCATTCTATCGAAATAAGGATGACCTAATGGACATTTTTGAATATGTCCATTGATATCTATTTCATAATCATTTAATAAAATAACAGTATCATTATTAACTTTATTTTCAAAATCTGAAAAAATAAGTCTTTTATCGCCTTGTTTTGTATGACGTTCGCAATATTCTTGATTTTGACCTCTTGAATTTTGACAACGAGCATAAGCAGTCATTTCCATTTTGGATTTTCCATTTATCGTTTCCGATGTTGTAACCAAATATACCTTTTCAGGTTCTTGATTACTTATTATTGATGGTGTATTCTTCTTGGGTTTGGGGTCAAGATAATATTTCGATAAAATCTCATATGTATCTCCCTTACACGCCAATTTCTTTGCGCATGGGCAAAAATTATTCTTTATTTTATCACTTTTATTACCTGATTTCTTATTTGCTCTTATATTTTGAGCATATACTGCTAACTCTAGTTGAGTTAATTCAGTTGTATTTTCAGATAACATAGACATTTTAAAATAGTTGCGTAAGTCAATATATAATATATTTCCTTTATATATTCTTTTTTCTAAAGAAATAACTTTATTCTTTTTATAATTTCATTTTTTTTCTTTTTTTAAAAAATAATTATTTCTTAAAAAATATACTTTTTGTTAAATAATTTATTTACGTTTGTTGTTTTTATAAAAATCATATATAATATTTTTTCATATTATATTTAGTTACGTTACATAAAATTAATATACAGATGCTTTCTTTATATTTTCTGAAGCATTCTTATTAAAATTACTACCTATTTTTGTTTTGTAGTGATATTTTAAATATACTTCAATATATACTTTTGCTTGATTCTCTGATATATACATTGAACCATCTGGATATTTTAATTGTCTTAAATATTTAACCGCTTGTTCAGGATTATTTTTATATTTTAATACAATTGATTCAATAGTGTTACAGAAATTCTCATTTGTCATAATCATTTTATATTAACGTTTTGATTTAAATTCTATTTAAAGGATTTATTTTTAATTATATTCTTTTCTTTAAAATATTCTTTTTTTAATTTTTAAAAAATCAATTTTTTTTAAAAAAATTTTTCTTATTTACGTTACTCTTTTTTTACATAATTATCTTTCTTTTAACAAATTTATTAATTTTTTTATTCCTTTTACTTGAGGAACATTTTTTCTTGAATTATTTGATTTACGTTCCTCTTTATTTAACCTTCTTATCGATGTTAAACTTTGCGTTATACTTTTAGGACATATACGTAAATAATCTTTCTTTAAATATGTACTTGATATAAGTCGATTATAATGAAATAATGGTATTTTTGCCCCTTGATATACATAAAAATATAATTTATCAAATGTTTCTAATAAACCTTTATTTCTCATTAATGGATATAATTTATTTCTTGATACCACATTATAAGATGTTCCTCCAAACATTGATTTTTTCATTTGTATCTTGAAATTCCACATTGATGTATGTTCAATTAAATCTCTTGGTGTATATTTATCTGATATTGTATTATTCATCATTGTTACTATAAAATCCGCTCCACATACCAAAAATACATTCTCTATTCCACCATTTCGTAAATGAAATAATAACTCAAAAAACTTCTTTACATCTATCTTTGAAAAATCCGTTATTGATGTCGATGCTACCGGTGACATTGTTGTAAAAGTCCAATCTAATTTTACATTATTTGACGGTAAATATTCAGATATATTATTAAATTTATTTTGTGACATATAATTATTTACATCATTATTATTTCCAAAAACATCGTGTAACATACGCAATTCTGATTTTGATTTTACATAATGCGAATTTGTTGTATATGGTATTGGATATACTTTTTTATCATCATCATTACTAAAAACGATTAATGAGGTATCAATGGAAGAACCTTTTGATGAGGTTAAATAAATTGTATTTTTTTTATTTAAAACTTCATTATTTTTTTCATTTTTTTTGAAATAATGTGATTCAATCATACCAAAATCACACAACATTGATGAATTTGAACGCACTCCTTTTTTTAAAGATTTTTCCACAAATTCACATGATGTTCCTTCACATATTAAATATAAATTTATTTTACTTTTATTTGAACTATTCATATTCATATTATTTTTTTCCATTTTTCACAAAAAATACTATTTTACAATTAGATTATTTTTTCTTAATATTTATCATTTTTTGTTAAATGTACTACTCGTTCTTCCATTATAAATACATTATGTTCGTGTTGTGCTACATACGAACCTTCTATATCATATATTGGTAAATATTCTTCTACAATATTTTCTTTACACAATTCTTCTAAAGACCTTTCAAATATATTATATTCTTTCTCATTTATTTTCGGATAATTATTTAAACCTTCATACATCCATTTTTGTGTAAATGCTAATGTCATATATTTCTCCATTATATTATTATATAATACTTTCTTATATTCATTCTTATTTTTACTTTTTTTATACTTTTCCTCATAATTACGTGATAACATATAATGATTATTACTTTTATCATATATACATTTCCCATTTCCCGTTGTTATAAATGGTTCTATTGCGTATTTCTCACACGCTTTCATTCTTTCATTATATACAAAATCTAATTTACAATTTGGTACCGCCTTTCCTGAATGTATCTTATAAACACCTATTGAATGACCACATAACTCTTTCATTACTTTTAAATCAACCATTTTACCATCTATTTCAATTTCTTTACTTAAAACATATTCTTCAATATCTTCACCTATTTCACTTAATAAAACATCGATTTTTGATTTATTAACACCTATTAATGTTGCTTTCTTTGATATTTCAATCAATTCCGAAAATTTATTTTTACCTATATTTCCTATAGGAAGAGTAAAAGCAGAATCTGTTATATATCCATCTACATGAACTCCAAAATCTATTTTTACAATATCTCCATTTTTTAATATTCTATTTTTATCATTTATTGTAGGAGTATAATGTGCTACACAATGATTTATTCCAATTCCTACTGGAAAAGCAATACCTTTATTTCGTTGATTTGGTAATTCTTCTGAAATATAGGATTCAATTTTAGCAACAATATCATATATTTTAACATTTTCATCAATTTCATAATATATTTTATTCATTACTTTTTTAAAAATATATGCTGATTGAACATTTTTTTTAAAAGATTCATCCATTTTAAATTTTTTTATAAATATTGAATGTAAAGACTTTTTTCTATATATATATTGTTAGAGTGTTATTTTTTTATATTCAAAAAAACAACATTTTAACAAATGTTTAAGTTTGTTTGAAATTGTTTATGTTTGTTAAATATTTATCTTTTTGTAAAACAAAATACAAAATGTGAAAGACAAATTATATCAAATTTTTAGTTTTTGATATATGATTTCTCTTAATTTCAATAATCGTTCGTTATAAGTTTGTTATAAGTTAATTTCTGAATTGTATTCAAAAATTTTTTTCAAATTTTTATGTAGTTTGTTATAAGTTTTGTTATAAATAGGTTTTAAGTTTGTTTTTTCCAAATGTGTAATTTTTTATCTTCAATGTAAGATAAATTTTTGTTACGTAAATAAATAATATAATTATCTAATGGTGGAGAGATGTTTGATAATATCGCTTAATTACATTTAATTGTTTTGTTTAAGTTTGTTAAAGTATGTTTCAAATAAAAGTTTAAGTGTGAATTTATCGCATTAAAATGAAGTATATATTTTTTCACTATAGATGATTCTGTTATGATAGCGTCTTAACTTCGACATATATCGCTTTCTTCAAAAGAACAAATCTAAATACCCATTTTTTTAAAAAATGTTTAAGTATGTTTTAATATGTTTTAATATGTTTAAGTATGTAAGTATAATAAGTTCTGTGGTTTTGTTGTGCGTGGTATTACTGGTTCATTGTATAATGTTCTTTTTAGGAATCATAGGCATTTAGGAAAAATAGATATATATATATCTTTTTTCATTTGATAAAATAAATTATTCTTTTTAGGAAAAAGAATAATTTCTCGTTTTTTTTTAAATAAAAAAATATAAATAAATAGTGTGCGTGTTTTTTTTATATGTTTTCGTAATTATATGTTGCCTTATTATATGTTTCCCGCAAATGAGTTATCGCTACTACATGTTTTTATGTGAAATTATGTAAAATAATATATTTGTAAAATACTCATACTTTTGAAAATATATGAAATTCTTTATTTATAAACAATAAATAAATGAATTCTATAAAATTATTTTAATGAAAATAAGTGTAATATTTTTGTAAATATATTTTTCCTTGAATCCAATTTTATAGTAAATTTTCATATATTTTTTAACAAACGCTTACTTAAAATTATATTATTCATTTATGATGTAAAAATATAATTTTAGTAGAGATATAATTATATATAATTTATAACATATTCCATTGAATATTTTTTAAAAAATTTTAATTATATTTAACAAAAAAATTAATACTAAAACTTTTTTTATCTATATTTGCGGATTACCCTTTAGACATAAAATTATTTTGTTCTTCTTTTGGTAATAAAAAGAAAGAATCTTTTATTTTAACAGTTTGTTAAAATAAAAGTATAAAAGACTTACACATTATTACCATATGTAACTCTCTTTATTTGACTTTATTTTATGGGGATACCTCATACTATAAATAATCAAATTTAATTTATATTCAATATTATATATTGAAAGTTCTTTACATTCAAAAAAATGAATTTTTTAAAACATTTTTTTAAATAATTCATTTTTTATAATATTTTATTTAAAAACTTTTTTTAAATAAAATGATAAAATCAAAATATATTATTACCATATTATTTGATTTTAATATATCAATTTTTTAGGGGTTTTCCTCTTAAAAATTTTGATAATATAATATATTTCATATATATATGTTGAAAGTTCTTTACATTCAATAAATTAAATATTTTATTAAATAATATATTTTTATTTAAATAAATGAAAAAATGATTTTTCTATTTAAATGATAATAAAGGAATATATATAATAAAATATATCAAAAATGATTTTAAGTAAATTATTAGAAAACGGTAATAAATCAAATTGTTGTATTCATTGTTTAATGGATAAATGTCAGGAAAAAGAACATAGTAATAAATCAGATGATTCCAAACTTTTGATTAAATATATTAATAATCCATCTTTGATTCCACAAATTAAGAAAGACCTTTCTTATTTCCGTTTTGAAAATAAAAATTTAGACGAAAAAATTAAAAAAAATGATTTCATTTTTACTACTTGTTTATTTTGCTTTTCAAAAGATAATAATCAATATGGTTGTTGTAAAAATAGTCGTGAAGGTCGTTCCGGTTCTTTTATTGTAAATAATAAAGAAATTCATTATTGTTATCCTGATTTAAAAAATGTAAAACATCGTCTTCACATTGGTCTTCATATTGATTTTTCTATTGATGATAATAAAATTAGTTATTCATATATTCAAAATAAAAATAGTATGAAAAGAAGTATTGACGAATGTAATGATAATAATGATGTTCAAAATGATATTAATGCAAATAAAAATATTGTTACGGTTGTTCATAATGAAATGGTTCAATATTATAAAGAAAAATGTGATATGTTAGAAAATGAATTAAAAATGTATAAGAAAAATAATTCTGTTCAAGTTACGATTGATAATAATCATCGTCATAATGAAGAGTTTTATAAAAAAGTTCTTTTAGAAAATATTTCATTAAAAACACATATTGAATATCTTCGTACTAAATATGATAATTTATTAAAAAATAATATTGATGACCAAATTCAAGATTCTTTTTATAAAAAAGTTTTATCAAATTAAACATTTTTTTAAATTCATTATTTTATAAATAAAAATTTATAAAATAAATAATAAAATAATAATATATATACATATGATTTGTTATACTGAATTTAAGAATGATTTGACATATGATTTTGAATAGAATCTTTAATAAAGTTTATTATTTGTGACTTTACACTTTTATCATTTAATTCAACTATAAAATTCTGATGGTCAATAAATTGATTCATATCATCTTGATAATAATCATTATTGATTTTTGATAATAATAAATCCAAATTATTTTGTATTATCGAAATTATCATTGTTCCATTTGTATCTACAATCCATTTACGATTTTCATTTAAATATTGAAATGTTCTTGCTTTAATCATTCTTATTGGATATATATCCTTTTTACTACTATCTTCCGATTTATATAATAAATCAAAGATTTTCATAAATCCATTTATATTTTTCCCCTTTAATACACTGATTATAAATTCTTCATCTATATCCTTCATTTCATACATCGATAATATAGTCTCCTTCTTTAATGGCACTAAATGTAATAAACCACCTTCCTCTTCTTGTACAATCTCTTGTATCACCTCTTTCTTACTTCTACCACCACTTGCTTTCTTTGCCGCAACTTCATCAATTCTTTGATTGATTTCCTTTAATCGAACTCCTAAATCTTGACGTGTATCAATTACTGATGTTTTTAATTCCAATAATTGATTCATTATTTGAATTTGATTCATTTGATTCATTTGAATTAATTGTGATAATTGAACCATATTTTGGAATTGTGTCATCATATTCTCAAACTTTCCCGTAATCACATCTTCAAAACTACTTTCTTTTTTAACAACACTTTTCTTACTTGTTTTTGGTAATGTTATTTTCTTTTCTACTAAAAGACCTTTCTTTTCCTTTTTTTCATTCTTTTCACTAAAACGTATTACATAATTTGTTTTTCCAGTTTTATTCGTTTTGTTTTCTAAAATCGTTTTTTGTACAAAATCATTTGATAATTCACTATCTCCAAATACACCTTTCTCATTTTTACTTATTACACTATATAATTCACTCATTCTTTAAAATATTTTTGTAAATAAAAAACCTTTACTTATTATTATTATTACTTTATCTTTATTTTACTTTCTTATTTATTCATTTTTTATTTCTTTTTAAAAATTACTTCTTTACTTTACTCTTTATTTCTTTTCTTAAATAATATGCTTTTTCCATATAATTATTCACAATATGCCATTTTCCATTTAATTACACCCGTTACTATTTATGGTATTAAATATAATCCATTTACATCAAATAATAAAAATTATAATATTGAACATATTGTTCCAAGGTCAAAAATAATAGATAAAAATGCTATAAATGATTTACATTTATTATTTTTAGCAAATTCTAAAATAAATTCTTTCCGAAGTAACTTTATATTTTTAGATGAAAAAGATTCTTATTTTCACAAAAAATATATTTTATATTTTGATATTTATGGAAATATATTACATAACTCTTCTTCTTCTTTTTATGGTGCAGTATCTTTTAAGAAAAAGTTTTTTATTCCTCCTTTTCATAGTCGTGGGATTATAGCACGTTCTTTATTATATTATAAAAATGAATATAATGAAAATATTTCAAATATTATAAATGAAAATTTATTATATGAATGGAATGATAAATATGGAATTACAAAAGATGAAATAAAAAGAAATAATGAAATTTATTCTTTACAAGGTAATAAAAATTTATTTATTTAATAAATAAACAAGGTAACCGGAATTTATTTATTTAATAAATGTTTTTTTATATAATAATAGAATAGTATTATTATTATTCTATTATAAAATGAAAAATAGTAAATCAAAAAGTAAAAAACCTTATATTGTAAAATTAAAAGATAATGAATCTTTATTAGATAATCCAAAAGAACTTCTTTCTTTCACAAAAGAATTTAGTCCCCTTTCCGGAAGTGAGCACCCTTATGAACCCGAAAAATGGAATTCAAAAGAATCAATTCGTACTACTCATAATTGTTATAGTTATGCTCTTGGTAAAATTCGTCCAAATTTAAAATCAAAAGCACAACCGGGTTATGCTTCAGGACATAATTATATTGATGATGTGAAAGATTATAATTGTAAATCTTTTTATAAACGCGTTAAAAAAGATAATCCTTTCACTTATTTAGAAAAATTTGATAATCCTTGTCAATCCGGTTACTACAAAGTTTTCTTAGCACTCGATAAAGGTAACGATTATCACTGGTGGAGACAAAATGGAAAAGGTGGTAAAAATAATTCAGAAGGTTATTGGAGTCATAAACCGGGCAGTACAGATGTTACTGATGTTGATGCTTCGAGTCAAAAAATTAAAAATCCTTTAATAGCAAATCGTAAATATTCGACTTTAAATTATAGTACTCCTTGCTTTTTTATGTGCGTTCATAAAGATTTATCACGTTCTATGTCCGTTATTTATAAACAATCATCCCATTCAAATATAAATTCTTCAAACAATTTGAATATTTTTTAACTAAATATTTATTTTTTTAAATAATAATTTATTATTTAACAAATTTCATTAAAATAAATTTTATTTAAAAAATAATATTAAATTTAACTAAATAAAAAAAAATGATTTTACTTTTATCCTACATTTTTAATTCTATTATTCAAGTATTTTAATAGAATATATTAAATAAAAAGAGTCTTTAAATAAAAACAATTATTAAATAAAAGAATTACAAAATGGAA
>JACCDO010969270.1_pt1 | contig 23386 bp, 20 predicted proteins | sample 7446101 | NCBI WGS metagenome assembly JACCDO01 (sample SAMN15323440, study PRJNA562643) | freshwater metagenome | isolation source: river surface water | place: USA:Blue River Watershed | collected 2017-08-16
CTACACGACAAAATTGACTCTAGCGATGTTTATATTACGGTTCCTAAAACCTGTAAAGCAGGCTCGAATGGCTTATTACAAAGTGTAACTAGTGTGAACACAAATCAGGACAAGTATTATTGGAAAAGTCGCCATATGATTGATTATTATTTGATTTCGATTAGTGTGGCACCTTATGTTGATTATTCTTTCAAACAAGCTATTAGCGGCACGAATGATAGCATTCTAGTGCAAAATTATGTCTATAGCAATCCGAACACCTTGCCCTTTTTCAAAAACAATATCGATGCTACTGGACCAATGCTTGATTACCTTTCAAAAGAATTTGGTCCTTATCCTTATCGTGATGAGAAATACGGACATTGTATGGCCCCTTTAGGGGGTGGCATGGAACATCAAACGATGTCTACCATCGGAAGTTTCAACTCCTTGGATGTGGTAGTGCATGAGTTAGGTCACCAATGGTTTGGAAACAATGTAACTTGTTCAACATGGAAAGATATTTGGATTAATGAAGGTTTTGCATCTTATACGGAGCATCTGTATCAAGATCAGTTTTATGGTGCGACCGCAGGAAGAACACAAATGGATGGCGTACATCAAAGCGTACTTTCCTCTCCGGCAGGTAGCGTTTATGTAGATGATACTACAAATGAAAATCGCATCTTCGATTCACGTCTCTCCTACGATAAGGGAGGTGCTATTGTTCATACGCTTAGATTCTTGATGAATAATGACAGTGTTTTCTTTCACACGTTAAGACAATTTCAGCAACAATACCAAAACAATGTTGCCTCCGGTATCGACTTTAAACAAGTTGCAGAAGCAACTAGCGGCTTAAACCTGAATGACTTTATGAACCAATGGTATTTTGGTGAAGGATATCCTACCTTTAGTGCATCTTGGAACCAAGTAGGAAATAAAGTTGCGGTGGTTATTTCCCAAACCAGCTCAGCACCTAGTATAACGCCACTATTCAAAACAGATTTAGAATTGCTGTTACGCACGGCACAAGGTGATACCACCGTTCGCGTATATGTTGATGAAGCAAGTGATACCATTTATTTTAACTGTTCAAGACAGATTAATCTAACTAATTCAATCACATTTGATCCAAACCAATGGATTCTAAACAATAGTGGAAATATCGCTTACAACAGCGATTTGAATGTTGATGCACCTTTCGCGACTAATAGTAATAGCATACGTCCAACGATTGGATACAACCTATACCCTAACCCTGCTTTTGATCGTATTCAAATTCAATTGCCAACTAACGACTGTTTAATTCAATCGACGATTTATAATTCGAACGGACAATGGATTAGTAATAATACCACTAATGTCATCAACATTCACAGTCTACCTAGTGGAACGTACTATCTAAAAACAAAAACAGACAACGGCGTTTTCACAAAGAGTTTTATAAAGCAATAATTAATTTTCATTTGAGCAAACACACAAAAGGCAGGAATTAATTCCTGCCTTTTGTGTGAAATAACGCTTTTGAAAAGAATTTTATTTTACCCCCTCCACATAATTTTTAAAATTATTCAAAATAGCTTGCCATCCCATTCTTTGCATATCAATGGGATTTTCATTTTCAGGATCAAATTCTTCCACAACTAATACGCCATTATCCTTCACTTCAAATGTCACTTCAAGCTGACGTCCATCTTCCATTAGCAAAGCAAGTCTTTTTTGATACGCTACAGCCTCATAAACGCATTTAAAATCAAAGCCGAAGCTTCCGTCTTTCGCTTCCATGCGAGCGCTATAAACACCTCCTATTTGAACATCATTAATCGCACTAGGGCAACACCAATCTGGAGAGGCGAAATTCCAGTTAACAATATGTGCTGGCATAGTCCATTTATCCCATACCTCCGCCAATGTTGCATTGACCAATGCTTCGATTCTTATCTTTAAATTTTCCATACTAGCAAAAATAAAAAAAGTCCCATAGCAAAGGCTACAGGACTTTCAATTATTTAATAACTGTATTACTCGTGGTGAGAAGCTCCTTCTTTTTGAGCAGCTTCAACGGCAGCAGGAACTTTTTTGTTCATCATATGCTTCCAGCTGTTTGATTCCATCATATAAGATAAAACCACCCACAATAACAAGGTTAAAGGTAAACCTACGGTACGAATCAAGTTCTTAGTTTCATATTTCATGTGCATGAATTCTGAAATGATATAACCTGCTTTCATAATAGAAAGAACCGTGTACAAAATATTAGAAGTTGTCTTACCAAAGAGATGAGACAAAGTCAAGGCGTAAATAATTTCACCAATGGTAATCGCTAAGAGGATCCAAAACGTTTTCCAAATTGTCTTTGGAGTTGATCCTGTATGTTCGTGAGAATGTGCTGACATATTAAAAATCTTTTATTGATTGAAATTAAAATTGAATTAGAACAAATAGAAACACAAGAATACAAACACCCAAACCAAATCCACAAAGTGCCAGTATAAACCTACTTTCTCTACCATTTCATAATCATCTTTACGATCGTATACGCCGCGTGCTACAGCCAATGTCAATAATACATTGATAACAACACCTGAGAATACGTGAAAACCGTGGAAACCTGTGATTACGAAGAACAATTGACCAAATTGAACAGGACCAGCTGTTTCATGCGGTCCGAACAAATTACTTGTCAAACGAGTATGCTCGTCAACAATTAAGTGCGTCCACTCCCAAGCTTGACAGCTCAAGAAAGCGATACCACCCAAAATGGTATAGATCATCCATTTTACAACCGCTTTACGATTCTTTTGATGTCCTTCATAAACCGCTAATACCATGGTTACAGATGACATGATCAAAATGAAAGTCATCAAACTCACGAACATCAATGGCAAATGACGATGTCCCATGAAAGGAAAACTTTTGAACACTTCTTGTGGATCAGGCCACCAAGTATTCATGTTACGAATTGCTCCGTAAGTAATCAATAATGCAGAGAAAGTGAAAGCGTCACTCACGAGAAAGTACCACATCATCAATTTTCCCCAACGTACATTAAACGGAGACTTCCCTCCACTAAAGGCGCTAGTTGAACTTGCTACAGTTGCATTTGACATATTAATCGTAAATTTTAATAAATTAAAAGAATGAATAAATAAATCCAAAGTATATCTACGAAATGCCAGTAGGTACCGATCATGTCTATAGTTGTACTTTTGAAAGAACTTAAAGGTTTAATAAATGACTTTATGGTGGCGATATAAAGGAAGACTAAACCTCCTAAAATATGGGCAGCATGTGCTCCAGAAATCAAATAAAAGAACGAACCACTCGCTGTGCTTTGCGCACCTCCTAAATATATTCCAATTTCTACTAAGCGCCCCCATCCTAAGTATTGCATAACTAAGAACAAAGTACCAAGTATACTAGTAACCAAAAGCAATACTCTAAATTGAGATTGATTATTAGATTTAAAAGCGCGAGCTGCCATCCAATAAGTCAAGCTACTTAAAATAATCACTCCTGTACTGAAGTAAAACCAGGTTGGAATTGCAAACTCCTTCCAAGAACCAGCAGCTTGTGCAGCAACTTTCTTAACAATAAAGGCGCTAGTAATGCCGATAAAGAACATTACTATACTTGCCAACCCTGCCCATAATGCAAATTTCTTTGCATCAACACCAGATGTGCTAACTTGATTATGTATATCGATGGTAGATCCTTTCTGCATATTTCTATAATTTATCGACCATTAAAATAATCATTACCATCGGATGGTACACGAAAGAAGCAAACATCAATTGACGAGCAGCTTTTGTGTCAACACGCACATATAATTTGAAGGCATAGAATAACATGAGTAAACCTGCGAATGTATTCACCCACAAAGCAATGTTACCACACCATCCAAAGTAAGTAGGAAGCATTCCAACAGGAACCAACAGTAATGAATAACAGATACTAAACATAGCCGTTACACGATCACGTCCTTCCTTGCTTGGAAGCATTCTAAATCCAGCCTTAGAATAATCTTCATCCACTACCCAAGCAATCGCCCAATAATGCGGAAATTGCCAAAAGAATTGAATTGCGAAGATTACCCAAGCCAACATATCTAATTTTCCAGAAGCAGCAACTGCACCAATCATTGGAGGTAAAGCACCTGGTACGGCACCCACCCAAACACTAATTGGAGAAACACGCTTCATGGGTGTGTAAATAAAAGCATAGCTCAACAAAGCCAAAGCTCCTATAACACCACTGATAGGATTACAATAAAACCAAAGAACTAATACACCAACAACACCAGACAAACCAGAAACAATCATCGCTTCTAATAACGACATACGTTCAGCTGGTAACGGACGATTGGCGGTACGATCCATCATAGCATCCAAATTACGTTCGATGATTTGATTGATTGCGTTACTAGAACTCGTCACCAAGAAACCACCTACTAACAAAGCTATGAAAGTTAAAGTGTCAAAATGTCCATTATAAGCCAATCCATAACCAGCTGCTGCACTCATAAGAATGTAGCTAGTTAGCTTGAATTTTCCTAGAACGCCGTAGTCATAGACCTTAGCGAAAAAAGGATGGTTTAATATGGCAATTTTTGTATTCACTTATTTCTCTTCACTAATTAGTTACTAAACTACGTGCTCACCTTCACGAGCAGGTTCTGTTTGTGGAATAAACTCACGATCGTCCTTGCTGTAGTCATAAGGCCAACGGTGAACAGTAGGGATATCTCCAGACCAGTTACCGTGGATAGGAAGCATTTCGTCTGTAGTCCATTCCAATGTATTCGCTTCCCAAGGGTTAGCTTCAGTTACCTTACGACCTTTATACATACTCCAGAAGAAATTGATGATAAAGAATACTTGGCAAATGAAAACGATAACGGCAACAGTAGAAATGAATTTACTCAAATCACCTAGGTGACTGAAAGACTCATAAGAATTGTGGTTATAATACCAACGAGGTAAACCAGCCATACCTTGGTAGTGCATTGGCCAGAAAATTAAATAGCTACCAATGAACGTTACAAAGAAGTGTACATAGGCTAGTGTACTATTCATTTGACGACCGAACATTTTAGGGAACCAGTGGTAGACACCAGCGAATAATCCGAAGAATGCCGCAACACCCATTACAATGTGGAAGTGAGCAACTACGAAATATGTTTTCGTTAATTCGATATCGATAGTAGAGTTTCCTAAGAACAATCCAGTTAAACCACCAGAGATGAATAATGATACGAAACCAATTGCAAACAACATCGCAGGGGTGAAACGAATATTACCGCGCCATAAAGTTGCTAACCAGTTGAATACTTTTACCGCAGATGGTACAGAAATAATCAAGGTCAATACAACGAAGATAGAACCTACGAAAGGATTCATACCTGAAACGAACATGTGGTGCGCCCATACGATGAAAGATAAACCACCAATCGCCAACATAGAACCAATCATCGCTTTATAACCGAAAATAGGCTTACGAGCGTTAATTGAAAGAACCTCTGATACGATACCCATCGCAGGAAGTATAACGATATATACCTCAGGGTGACCTAAGAACCAGAACAAGTGTTGATACAAGATTGAAGAACCACCAGTTTGATCTAAGATTGCACGACCGCCGATATAAATTTCATTCAAGTAGAATGAAGTACCGATACTACGATCGAAAATCAATAATAAAGCTGCAGATAACAATACAGGGAAAGATAATAATCCCAAGATGGCAGTGATGAAGAACGACCAGATTGTTAAAGGCATACGAGCCATTGACATACCTTTTGTACGCAAATTCAAAATCGTAGTGATATAGTTGATACCACCTAATAATGAAGAAACGATAAACAAGGCAATTGAAATCAACCATAATGATTGACCAGCGCCAGAACCTTTAACGGCTTCAGGTAATGCTGATAATGGCGGATAAACGGTCCAACCTGCAGATGCCGGGCCTGAAGCAACAAAGAATGAAGACAACATAACCATGCTCGACAAGAAGAAGAACCAATATGATAACATATTCAACATTGGAGACGCCATATCACGTGCACCAATTTGAAGAGGAATCAAGAAGTTAGAGAAGGTTCCACTCAAGCCACCTGTCAATACGAAGAATACCATGATGGTACCGTGCATTGTAACTAAGGCAAGATAGAACTGAGGATCGATTTTGCCATCAGGAGCCCAATGTCCTAGTAAAGTTTGCAAGAATGCAAAATGCTCATCCGGATAACCTAATTGGATACGGAATAATGCACTCAATAAACCGCCGATAACAGCCCAAACAATACCTGATACCAAGAATTGCTTAGCAATCATCTTGTGATCCATACTGAAGATATACTTCGAGAAGAAGGTATCGTGATGGTCGTGTTGATTCGCAGGCTCGTGGCTATTATGCTCGTGCCATACTGCATCGTGATAAATCGATTCTTGATCGACGTGACCGTGGTGGTGTGTAGAAGCTGACATATTTCTCTTCCTTTATTTTTTCTTTCGTTACAAAATTAGATTCCTGCTTTTTTTGATTCTGCCTTAGCAGTTGTATCAACAGCAACTGGAGCAGGCGCCGCAGCTGGCATTACAGTAGTATAGTAAGATTGTTGACCACCGATCCAAGCATTAAACTCTTCTTGTGTTTCAACTTTGACTGCCATTTTCATAGCATAGTGACTTTGACCACAGATTTGCGCACAAGCCAATTCGTAATTGAATTTAGGATTACCCGTAACTTTACGCATTTCTTCTGTCGTATATTTTGGTGTAAACCAGAATGTAGTTGGAATACCAGGAACTGCATCCATTTTCACACGGAAGTGGGGTAAGTCGAAGTTGTGCATTACGTCGCGTGAGCGAATAATGATTTTTGTTGGCTTTCCTTTTACAAAGTGCAATTCAGTTGGGATGATATCATCTTTACCTGCATTGTCTGTCCAATCCATACCGATAACGTTATTATCATTGATTAAAGAATAATCACGTTTTCCCATAACGCCATCTCTACCTGGGTAACGAGCAATCCAGTTGAATTGCTTACCTGTTACTTCGATAACCATTGCATCTTCAGGTGCAGGACCAGTGATTTTATACCAGTAGAACAAACCTGTTACAACCAAGACAGTCATAAAGATTGCAGGGATGATCGTCCACCACATTTCTAACTTGTGATTCTCAGGATAGTAATAAGCCTTCGCGTCTTTACGTTGACGATACTTATAAAGAAAATAGAACAAAGCTGCTTGCGTTAATACAAACACAATACCTGTAACTAACAATGTCAAATTGAAGATATTGTCAATCCATACACCGTGTACAGAAGCTGATTCAGGTAAGAACGAAGGTTTGTATTTCATTACAGACCATGCGATCCCACCAAAGAACACAAACATCAATCCTAAAAAGATGTATGCAAATGTTTTGCTATTCTCCTCTAATGTCTCCTTCGTACCTTTTACAATAGAGACCATTTCGCTAGTCTTAGCGATACGAACAATAATCGCAATTAGCAAAACTACTATACCTACTATCAAAAACGTTGTCATATGATGATATAATTAATCGTCTAAAAATTTAATTCGTCTATTTCCCTATTATGTGAAGTGTTGAATACTTTCTGGCAAATAAGGGTGATTCTTTGGAACCAATGGTGCTTTCTCTAAGTGAGTGAAAGTACGATTGATAATTAATCCGATGTAGAACAATGGTAAACCAATTTCCATCAAACCAATATTCCAATTATTTCCAATTGTACCAGGCATTACCATTTGGTAGAAATCTACCCAGTGACCCACGATAATTAAAGTACCAATGAAGATAACCGTTTTAGCATTACGCTTAGCACCACGTGTCATCAAGATTAATAATGGCGAAATGAAGTTGATAATCAAGTTAGCGAAGAATAATACTTCGTAATGATCCATACGTTGACGGAAATAAACTGTTTCCTCCGGATTGTTTGAATATGAAATCAACATATACTGAGAATACCACAAGTATGTCCAGAAGATAGAGAATGCGAACATGAATTTACCAATATCATGCACGTGTTCATCAGTAACATTTTTCAAGTTCCCTTTTGTACGCAAGTATTGAATAACCAACATAATTAAAGAGATACCACTTACCAAAGCACTCACAAAGGTATACCAACCGAACATAGTAGAATACCATTTAGCATCAATCGACATTAACCAATCCCAGCTAGAAGTAGAAATTGTTACCGCGAAGAATACCAAGAAGAAACCTGATAACCAAGTGCTCTTTTTCCAATATTTCAAAGAACCTGCATTTTGTTGATCTTCGATTAAAGAGTATTTACGAAGTGTGATTGCGCAGAACGACCAAACACCAGTGTAAACCAAAATACGCGCGATAAAGAAAGGTACATTTAAGTAACCTGATTTTGCTTCTAACAATTCACGCACTTCTTCATTTTTGATTGCATCAATATTCAACCAAACGAAGATGTCGTTACGCTTGCCTAAAACGATATAAATCATTAGTAAAGCAAGCATACCTGCCATGTAAGGAAGAGCTTGACTGATTGCTTCAGGCACACGCTTTACCAAAACACTCCAACCTGCATTCGCCATATAGTTGAAAGCAAGGAAGAATACAGAGATCAAACAGATCAGTGTAAAGAAGATGGTATTGTGCAATAAATCTGCAAGGATACGAGTTCCATTTCCTGAAATTGCTGCACCTGCGATGAAAGCAAGCAATCCACCAACCATCAATCCTAAGCTTAATTTCTTAAGGCCCGGAGAGAAGGTGTAATTGTCGTTTAGGTCTACTTCTTTATGATGATGTCCCATTGCGGTCGTATTTTCTCGTTAATTAATGATTCGAAAATTATTATTTAGTTTCTTCAGCTTTAGGAGCGCTAGCAGTAGCGTTTTCAGCTTTGAATTTTTCCTGCATGCTTTTCACATACATGATTACTTTCCAACGTTCTTCACGGTTCAATTGTGTTGCATAGCTACCCATAGAGTTCTTACCATATTGTGTATAGTAGAACATTTCACCTTGCGACATATTGATATTAACGTCAGTATAGTATGAGAATGCTTCACTCATTGGGAAAGCGTGGTTATTTGCTAAGGTTACAGAACCATTTGCTTTACCTTCTTCACCATGACAAGGAGCGCAATATACATTGAACAAGCGCTTACCTTCTGCCATATTTTCCTCATTAGCTTCCATTGGATTTACATCTGACTTAGCAGCTTCCAATCCTTCTGGTGTATTTGGGTGGTGATAAGGCATATAAGCACTATGACGAGTTTCGCCGAACAAAGCACCTTGTGCGAAAGGAATCGTACCATGAATTGGTGTACGAGCACTCAAGCCATCCGCGTAGATGTCGGTGTTTTTTGATTCATCATATGTTTCAACAGCAACAGAGTGCGCCATATCCGGCATGTATTCTAAGCCAGGATGTTTAGGGTCGCGGAAGCATGACGTAATGGTCATCATTCCCAATGCTGCTAACGTGAAAAGCGTTGTCTTCTTCATTTTATATTCCGAATTAATCGTCAATCAATTTTTGATTACATTATTTTATAGCGGTACCAGTTGTCGATGTGCTTCTCGTTTACTTCTTCAGCACCTGCAGTTTTCAAAGCAGCAGTGATAGCAGCAACGTCAGAGTGCTCATCGATTTCGATAGCAACCACCATTTTATCGTCGGTTTGACGAGGATCCATGATAATTTTTTCCACACCAGGCGCCAAACGACACAAGTACAAGAAAGTAGCCACCATACCAGCAGCTGCCATCAATACTGTCAATTCGAAGGTGATTGGAATATAACCAGGAACATACCAAAATGGCTTACCACCGAAGTTAGTGCGCCAGTTGAAAGTATTAGCCCAAGTCATGAAACCAAAAGCGATACTTGTACCAGTGATACCAAAGATAAAACCAGCAGTATGTAATTTCGACTCACGCAAGCCCATAGCCGTATCCAATCCGTGGATTGGAAATGGCGTGAACACGTCGTGAATTTTAACTCCCTTCTCTTGGATCGCAGGAACTGCCTCCAACAAAATATCTTCATCGCCGAAGATGCCGAGTATGAATTTCTTAGATGCCATATTAATGTGCGCTGTTTTCTGTTAATAATTAAGCGACAGCAACGCCGTCTACTTGGTTAGCTTTATCTTGAATTGCTTTCAATTCAGCTGTACGAGCTGGATTTTCACCTGCAGTTTTCAATACACTCTTAATCTCAGCAACTGCGATTACAGGGAAGAACTTAGCGAATAACAAGTAAAGTGTGAAGAACAAACCGAAAGTTCCTAAGTAGAAACCAACCTCTACCCAAGTTGGAGAGTACATCGTCCAGCTTGATGGTAAATAGTCGCGGTGCAATGAAGTAACGATGATTACGAAACGCTCGAACCACATACCGATGTTCACAACTACTGACAAGAAGAATGTCCAGAAGATAGAACGACGGATTTTACCAGACCAGAACAATTGCGGAGAAACTACGTTACAGAACATCATTCCCCAATAGCTCCACCAGTAAGGACCTAAGGCACGGTTTGCGAAAGCATATTGCTCATACAAGTTACCAGAGTACCATGCAGTGAACAACTCCGTTAAGTAAGCTACACCCACAATCGAACCTGTCAATGTGATGATACGGTTCATTGAATCGATGTGACTCATCGTGATGTATTCTTCTAGGTGAAGGATACGACGTGTCATAATCATCAAAGTCAATACCATCGCAAAACCAGAGAAGATCGCACCCGCTACGAAGTATGGAGGGAAGATCGTTGTATGCCAACCTGGAATTACTGAAGTTGCGAAGTCAAAAGATACGATAGTGTGTACTGACAAGACAAGTGGTGTAGAAAGACCTGCCAAAACTAATGACAAGGCTTCATGACGTTGCCAGTGCTTTGCAGAACCTGTCCATCCGAAAGAAAGAACCCCGTAGAATTTTTTACGGAATGCAGACTTCGCACGATCACGTAAAGTAGCGATATCAGGAATCAAACCTGTATACCAGAACATCAATGATACAGAGAAGTAAGTAGAAATCGCGAATACGTCCCACAACAATGGAGAAACGAAGTTAGGCCAAAGAGGACCACGAGTATTCGGGTAAGGCAAGATAAAGAAGCCCATCCAAACACGACCCATGTGTAATACCGGGAACATACCCGCACACATAACGGCGAAGATGGTCATCGCTTCTGCAGCACGGTTTACACCGGTACGCCATTTTTGACGGAACAATAACAGGATCGCTGAGATAAGGGTACCAGCGTGACCGATACCGATCCACCAAACGAAGTTGGTGATATCCCAAGCCCAACCTACAGTTTTGTTAGAACCCCAAGTTCCGATACCGAAGTATACAAACCAGGTTACACAAAATGCACCATACATTAAAAGTGCAACAGAAATTACGAATAGTATCCACCATTCTTTGCCGGGCGCACCATCTGTAGGGCCACAAATGTCTTCGGTAACATCCTTATAGGTTTTGTTACCTTCGATCAATGGTTCGCGGAGTGCTGATTCTTTGAATGACATATCTATGTATTAGAGAACGATTAGAAATTTGATTTAATTATGCATTATGCTTTTCAGCGTGTGCTTCGTGACTTTCATGACCTTCATGCGCGCCTTTACTTTCTTTCCAGCTAGCAATCTTGTCCGTATTACGCACTTTCGCCAAATAACCAACGGAAGGTTGGATATTCAATTCTTCGATTACGAAATACAAACGTTTTGTATCTTCTTCATCGTAGATTGAACGAACTGCACTTTGCGCATCATTGATATCACCGAATACGATCGCATCAGCAGGACAGCTAGATTGACAAGCTGTTTTCACCATACCATCCATTAAGCGCATATCATTTTTCTTAGCTTCCAACTTACCTTCTTGGATACGTTGTACGCAGAAAGAACATTTTTCAATAACACCACGAGCGCGTACTGTAACGTCAGGGTTCAATACCATACGCGTTAAGCTGTTAGCCATGTCAGCATCATCATGCAAGTTGCCTTCAAAGCTATCCGCACCGTTCCAGTCTAACCAGTTAAAGCGACGAACTTTATAAGGGCAGTTATTTGCGCAATAACGAGTACCGATACAACGGTTATACGCCATTTGGTTCAAACCTTCACTGCTATGGTTCGTTGCATTTACCGGACAAACGTTTTCACATGGAGCGTTTGCACAGTGTTGACATAACATTGGTTGGAACGTAACTTGAACGTTTTCAAAGTTTGGATCAGCATTGATGTTTTTCTCCATCGTGTTGAAACCACCTTCTTTGTTACCGATGCTATAGTAGCGATCGATACGAATCCAATGCATTTCGTGTGCACGAACTACGTGTTCTTTACCTACTACTGAAACGTTGTTTTCAGATTGACAAGCAACTGTACAGTTACCGCAACCGATACAAGAGTTAAGGTCGATAGCCATATGCCATTTGTGACCTTTGTACTCATGATCACCGAAGCGACGGTTATCACCATAAAGTGTAGTTGTTGCTTCAACGATTTCCTTACGATCAGCGTTTACTGCGTGAGGATCATGCTTGTGATCGGCTAAAGTCGTTTCTTTTACGATACGACGGCCTTCATAGCTATGGTGTGTTTGCGTTTGAGCAACAGTATATTTATCATTCGTTGTATTAACTGCAGCATTGAATGCAACAGGTAACCAAGCGTTATTCGCCCAAGTCATTAATGGGTAAGCGTTCTGTCCTACTCCATTTCCTACTTTACCAGCAGCAGTACGTCCGTAACCTAAAGCAATAGCGATTGTGTTATCGGCCATACCCGGTTGAACGATTGCAGGTAATTTAACTTTAGCGCCATTCACAGAAACTTCGATCATACGAACTTCTTTAGCATCCCAAAGAGGTTTGTGATCTGAGAACATACTAGCGTTGTTTTCTAGTAAGTTCAATTTCATCGCGTAGTTATAAGAGATACATGCGTAGTTGTCCCAAGTTGCTTTGGTGATTGGATCTGGCATTTCTTGCAACCAAGGGTTGTTCGCATATTTACCATTTCCTAAACCAACTTTTTCATAAAGAACAACAGCTACGCTGTCAGACTTTCCTGTATAAGTAGCAGCAATAGCAGAAAGTGCAGCATTTACATCTCCTTTAGGAGACATTGCTGTAGCTTCAGCAGCACCTGTTGAGAACACACCATTTTTCACAGCGTTATCCCAAGCAGCTTGCTTATCACCTTCGTTAGTGATTACGTTCGCTGTCCAATAGTTTTGTAAGTAAGCCAAGAAATCAACGTTAGCACCTGACCATTTCAACAAGCTGTCTTGCATTTGACGCGTCTTGAATAATGGAGCGATTACTGGTTGGATCAAGCTATATTCACCTTTCATTGGAGCGGCATCAGACCAGCTTTCCAAGAAATGATTATCAGGAGTATGATATTTACAAGCGGCAGTTGTTTCGTCGATACGATCGTTGAAAGAAATAGTGCAAGCAACACCTTTCAATGCAGCAGCCCAATCTCCTTTCGGATAGTCGTAAACAGGGTTACAACCAGCGATTAATACAGACTTATATTTACCAGCTTTGATATCGTTTAATAAAGTTGCAGCAGCAGCGTCATCACCTTTACGTTGATTAGACACGTTTGACATATCTACGGTAGTACCGTAGTTTTCCAACATTGCGTTAATTTGGTTAACTACTTGTTGGATGTTTTTGTCATTGCTACCTGAAACTACTAAAGACTTTCCTTTAGCAGCCATTAAAGCGTCAGCTACTTGTTTCAATTGCGCTTTGCAAGCCAAGTTGCAAGATCCACCTTTTAACAAGTTATAAAGACCGCTAACCGCCAAACCTTCTTCAGAAGGATGGATTACAATACGATTATCCGCATTCGCACCTGCCAAAGAGAGCATAGACTCGATTTGGAAGTGTTTGCTCATTTTCATATCGGCATTGTTCAATTTACGACCTGCAACATATTGCTTAGTGTATTGAACAGGAGCGATCCAAGTGCCTAAGAAATCAGCTCCGAAAGAAACGATTACATCAGCTTTATCGAAACGGTAATTAGGGATTGCACGTGTACCGAAGTCAGCTTCGTTAGCAGCTAAAATACCACTTGAAGAATGTGCATCGTAAGTAACGTGTGTTCCGTTGAATTTAGTAACGAAGTCGTTGATTACACCTTGTGTAGAAGGAGAAAGAACGGTAGAGGTTAAAACGGCAACAGGACCAGCAGCAAGAGCGCTAGTGATTGCAGTATCGATGGCATCCCATTTAGCTTCATTACCACTGATAGAAGGACCTTTTGCACGTCCAGTATCATAAAGGCTAAGAATGCTAGCTTGAACGCGAGCAGAAGTACCTCCTTTTGTTAATGGGCTATTCGGGTTACCTTCAACTTTGATAGGACGACCTTCACGGCTCTTCACCATGATAGAGCAGTATTCACCACCATCGCTGTAAGAAGAAGCGTACCAGTTAGCAACACCGGGAACGATTTCTTCAGGTTTGATTACATAAGGGATAGCTTTACGAACAGGAATTTCACAGCTAGCAGCGATTGTTGCAGCAGCTACAGAGAATCCCATCATTTTTAAGAAGTCACGACGTCCGGTATTTTTTTCACCGATACCTTCGTTGAATACATCTTCTAAAGGTAATTCTTCTTGGAACTCACTTTTCTGAGCCTTTTTGAATTCTTTATTAGCTTGTAATTCTTCTAAACCTTTCCAGTATTTCTTTTCCATATGTTTGAGGTTTGTCTCTACGTGAGTAGGTCGACCGATTTTTAAATTAGATTGAATGAAAACTGATTAGTAGTGACATTTTTGACATTCCAAACCGCCCATCATTGCTTCGGTAACGCTAGTTACTTTACCATCTTTAATTTGTTGGTGCAATTCTTCATACATACCGTAGTATTTGTTGTTGTTGAATTGAACTTTCGTTTCGCGATGGCAATTGATACACCAGCTCATGGATAATGGTTGGTTTTGAGCAACCACTTCCATTTCTTGAATTTGACCATGACACGTTTGACAAGCAATTTGACCTGCTTTTACGTGTTGTGCATGGCTGAAATATACGTGATCAGGCAAGTTGTGGATACGTACCCATTTAACTGGCGTATTATTTTCGTAAGCAGCGCGGATTTTTGCAATTTCCTCTTTACCTGTTCCGTTTACTGTTTGGTCTACTGCTTTGTGACAGTTCATACAGATGTTAACGGTAGGGATACCAGCTTGCTTACCTTTCTCAACACCTACGTGACAGTATTTACAATCAATTTTCATTTCACCAGCGTGCAACTTGTGAGAATATTTGATTGGTTGATCAGGAGCATAGCCTTGAGAACGACCCATGTCGATTGCAGAATCAGCAGCGCGGTAACCTACGAAGATTGTAGCGATGATAATTAAGAATCCGATGAAGCGACGATTTTTCAATAATGGTAATGGCTTATCCAAAGCACCTGGTGCTTTTTCTTGAACCATTTCATTCAAGTTATTATTTACGCGGCCTAACAAAAGATAAACTACTAAGAACACCAAGAATAATAATCCTACGAAATAAATCATAGTGCCATCATCTTCCGCACTAGCAGCAGGCGCACCGGCTACAGGAGCTTTATCTTTTGGTGGAGCTTTAACGTAATCCAAGATTGCGTTAATTTCATCATCCTTCAAGTTAGGGAAGGCAGTCATTTGCGTTTTGTTGTACTCGTTAAAAATTTTAACGGCGTACTCATCACCACTTGCAATTAAGGCAGAGGAGTTGCGAATCCATTTGGTTAGCCAAGCGCGATCGCGGCGTTTTTCAATGTCCTTAAGAGCAGGACCTACCAACTTTTCATCTAATTTGTGACAAGAAGAACAATTGTTTTTGAAGATTGCTTCGCCATCAGGAGCTGCGTATGCGGCACTAGCGGAAGCCAAAACAAGAAGAGCAATCAGTCCTAAAACGTGCTTTGACAGAAGGTTGTACAGTGTATTCATATAGTTGTGTATATGCTTTCTTAGCCTATTATTCGAGATAGGCAAAAATAGAAAAGGAGAATGATTTTACCAACGGAATTTTGACAATTTTTTAACTTTATTTTACTGATAAAAATCAGGTTTTGAAATTGGCGTTAAAAAATGGGGGAAATAAGTTTACTAATTCAGTAAAATTGCCAAAAAGCTATATCCCAAGGGCCTTACAGGCCAGTTCAGCCGCTTGCTGTTCAGCTTGTTTTTTGTTAAAACTTTCAGCTTCGCCGTGTCCTTCCTCATCAATAAAGGCTCCAATTTTGTAAAGAATGCGATGATCGGCTCTTTTTTCATCAATCACTTTGAAGGAACAAACCTTTTTATTCGACTGGGCCCAGTTAATTAGCTTCGATTTAAAATTGTAATCAATCTTTTCAAGCTCCGCAATATTTAAGTGTGGGGCGATCATTTTATCTAGCACGAATCGACGGGCGCCATTATAATCCGTATCGAGATAAACGGCTCCTATAAGGGCTTCCAGGGCATTCCCTAGTAAATCATTTTCACGAAGATTGCGAATGCTATGACTACGACGGATAAAGTTAGGCAGGGCCATTTGAAAAGCGATTTCATTCATTTGAGATCGACTTACAATTTTGCTTCGCATTTCAGTCATGAAGCCTTCTCGTCTGTTCGGGAATTTGCGAAAGAGGAGATCGGCGATTACCATGTTGAGCACGCTATCGCCGAGGAGTTCGAGGCGTTCGTTATTGATTGCTCCTTCTTGCGTAACGGAGGCATGGTGAAAGGCCTGATGATAAAGGGATAGGTTACGAGGAGTGAATCCAAGTATTAAGCGCAGGGAGCGGGTAAAGTCTTTTTCAGGAGATAGGAGGAGATTATAAATGCGCCGCAAGATCACAATCTTCGGGATTTATTATTCCGCGTATTTTTTGAAAATCACAGAGGCGTTATGCCCACCGAAGCCGAAGGTATTGCTAAGAGCTGCATTTATCGTACGTTTTTGAGGCGTATTAAATGTCAGATTCAATTTAGCATCCAATTGAGGGTCGTCGGTAAAGTGATTTATCGTAGGCGGGCAAATATCATTTTGCACCGACAATAAAGTAGCAATTGCTTCAATTGCACCGGCAGCACCAAGAAGGTGACCTGTCATTGATTTTGTACTAGAGATATTCAAGCGGTATGCATCTTCACCAAATACTTGTTGAATTGCTTTTACTTCACTGATATCACCTAGCGGAGTTGAAGTACCGTGAACATTGATATAATCGATATCAGCGGTTGTTAATCCTGCATCTTCCAAAGCCATACGCATTACGTTTTGCGCACCAAGACCTTCTGGATGAGGAGCAGTGATGTGGTGAGCATCAGCGGTCATACCGCCACCAACCATTTCACCATAAATTTTAGCACCACGTGCTTTTGCGTGTTCTAGTTCTTCTAGTACCAATCCACCAGCACCTTCACCCATAACGAAACCATCACGATCCACATCGAAAGGACGTGAAGCGGTTTTAGGATCGTCATTACGTGTTGAGAGGGCGTGCATAGCATTGAAGCCACCTACTCCACTTTCATTGATTACTGATTCACTACCACCGGCAATAATAATTTTATTTTTACCGAGGCGAATCCAGTTGAAAGCGTCGATTAGGGCGTGCGTAGAGGAAGCGCAAGCACTTACAGTTGCATAATTGACACCACGGAAGCCATAACGCATAGAGATATGACCAGCGGCGATGTCCAAAATCATTTTCGGAATGAAGAAAGGATTATAACGAGGGGTTCCGTCACCTTTTGCGAAATTGATTACTTCTTCTTGGAAGGTTGTCAATCCACCGATGCCTGAAGCCCAGATAACACCTGTTCTGTCTTTATCGATTGTTTCGAGGTTTAAACCACTGTCTTTAACAGCTTGATCGGCGCAAATAAGCGCGTATTGGGCAAAAATGTCCAGCTTACGCGCTTCTTTACGGTCCATGAATTGGGTTACATCCAAACCTTTAACTTCACAGGCGAACTGTGTTTTAAATTTAGATGCGTCGAAGCGTGTGATATTATCAGCGCCACTAACGCCGGCCAATAAAGCATTCCAATAATCGGAAGCAGTATTTCCAATTGGGGTAATAGCCCCTATACCGGTAACAACAACTCGTTTAAACTCCATGATTTTAAAAGCCTTGGGCTTTAATTATTTTACGTGTTCAGACAAATAAGCTACAGCTTCACCTACTTTAGTGATTTTTTCAGCTTGCTCATCAGGGATAGAGATATTGAATTCTTTTTCGAATTCCATGATCAATTCCACAGTATCCAAAGAATCAGCACCTAAGTCAGCTGTGAAACTTGCTTCAGAAGTAACTTCTGCTTCTTCTACGCCTAATTTGTCAACGATAATTTTCGTAACTCGAGTTGCGATGTCAGACATTTTTATTGAGTTTAGATTTTAAAATTGTTGGGCAAAATAAAGGAAATCTTTACGGATTAACAAATATTAAGGAAATTTTCAGCAAACTGAAATTTTCGCCCTAGTTATAAATAACAGCTGTGAAATCGATATCTAAGCTTGCATGGACCACAAAACTGCTTGAAATAGGCTTGTTTGACTTAGCAATCCAGATAACTTTCAGCTGATCTTGCGTGATTAATGGGGTAATATTTTCTAGGGTAATATCCAGATCGAGGGTCTTGGAGCTGTTATTTAGATTGCTAACATGACCAATCTTCTTCACTATTGAGCCATTTAAATCTTGTAAAAAGAACTCCATATCGGTAAATGCATCAAAGGAAGCATTCGCTGTTTGGTCGATTGTAAGATGGATTCCCTTCACTGTAGCATATGAAATTTGACTTTCGTTAATCCCTTCCTTCACGCAGGTATTTTTTACTTCAGTGGTAGCTATTCCAATTTCAAGCGAATCCATTATAGCCTGAGCAGATTGCGGTACTAGATAATCGCAATTCATTCCAACAGAATAGGTCGTATCAATTTGTTTATGGCAGGCAACCAACAAAACAAACGTAGCCAGCATTGCGACAGGTGTGAATCTTTTGAGGGTACTTAACAGATGTTTCATAAGAACAAAAATAGAGGAAAATTGGGATTCTACAAGCTTATTGAGGGTTAGTCCAATGTTCTAGCACCTTCATAAGTCCGGGCACCAAATATATATTCTTGGAATTCAGCTCGATGCATTGATAATTTTTTCTTCTTTTTTCACCTTTTTGAAAAATTCTTTCTTTGTCTACTTTAAAAAAGGTGCCTATTGGGAGTTGTTCCACAAAGGTATCTGGAACGGCATTATACTGATTCATCGCACGAAGGAGGTGCGGATCGGCGCAAGAGGCTGCTTTTGGATTACGCAGGTAGTTGAGTAATACTTTTTCTAAAGGTTCGGGATAGACCTTCATAGCAATCAATGGATGCATTAATTGTTTGAATTCGGCTTTCCATTCTTCGCCATGTGGGGCTACTCTATGCCCATATTTATCAAATGTTAGTAGGTGTGCTAATTCATGCACGAGGGTCAGTAAAAAAGCATAGGGATTTAGATTATGATTTATAGAAATGGCGTGTTTTTCGCCTTTTCGCGGAGATCGATAATCACCAAGCTTAGTACTTCTCGCCCACTTTATCGTGAGTTGTACCTGATATTTATCGAGGTATTGGGCAACGGTTGGAGCTGCTGCGGGAGGAATATGACGTGAGAGTATATTAGCGAGTTGCTCGATATTCATAATCAGAAATAAAGGCTATGGAACTTCCATTGCCCTGTGGTATTGTATTCCAGTGCCGGAGCCGGGAATTTAATCACATTTACTGTTTTACAAAGTGTGTTCAGCCAATTGTATTTGGTATGAACTTTAGAAAGATCTAGATCCAAAGAGAGATAAAATTGTCTGTAGCGAGCTTGATTAAATAAGTAATCATTTGGGGAGGGAGTACCGTAGACTCTTTTTCCTTCCGGGCTATACCAAATACCTTGCGGAGCATATTTTAAGGAATCTGCGCCATTGAACATATTAGCGGCCCCGTAGCCAATGGCGATATTGAGGCACTTTGGGACTTTATTATTCTTGGGAAGAAAATCATGAATATTAGCAGAGAGCCAGAATGTCATGCCGTTATAATCTTTCACCATTCGATATAAGACCCCTTTACCGTATAAATCATCTGCTCTTTTCTCGAGCGCCATCGGTGCATAACGAGTATTATGAGAGGAGTATTTAAATAATATTCTTTGTTGTTTCCATGCAAGTTCTTGAGCGAGATAGAGTCCGGCGCCGCCGATATCTGCGATTAGATCGCCATTCGAAAAGCCCCATTTATTGGAGAAGCCATCTAAGACTTCCACGATTAAAGTCATTCCAAGACCTACCCCCGCACCATAGATTGCTGCCTTTTTGTAGGGCATCCCTGTCCATTTATACGCTTGACCGGCAACATAAGCTCCATAATAGGACCATGCAAAGTGACCTACTTTATCACATTGTAACCATTCATTATTATCATTAAAAAAATGAAATTTAGAACGATCATAATTGGCATACCAAGCGGATTTTAAGCCGAACATAGTTGCAGTAAAACCGCTTGCCATAGTGGTATGCACGAGTGCTGCACGTTTTTTATTGTATTTCTCTTCGGGTAATAATAACTGATTCAGCAAATGGTATTGCGCCTTTGCTTGAGAGAACAGTGAAAATAAAATTACTACCAAGAAAATTCGACGCATGATGCTTAAGCTAAGAGGATAGAACGTACTGTTTCCAACAAATGATTTACTTCTTCAGAAGAGCGTGCTTCGCCATATACGCGGAGTAAAGGTTCTGTTCCACTTGGACGAATCATGATCCAACGTTCATGCCCTAAGTGATATTTATAGCCATCAATCGTCTCGATGCGTTCTACTTTATATTCACCAAATTCGCTAAAGCTTCCAGCTTCACAACGTGCTATAATTTCTTGCTTTTTTTCTTCTGTCAAATGCAAGTCGAGACGCTCGAAAACGAAGGCTCCAACGATATCATAGACTTCTTGAATGAGCTGACTCATTGATTTTCCCGTTAGGCGCATCAAGTCGAGTAATAGTAATCCATCCCAAATTCCGTCGCGTTCAGGAATATGTCCTTTCACAGAAATTCCACCGCTCTCCTCACCGCCAACCAAGATATCTTCAACCAACATTTTCTCTGCGATATACTTAAAACCAATTTTCGTAATCTCGACTGGGATATTATAATGTTGACAGATTTTTTTGATCTTGTCAGAGGTAGAAAAGGCCACCACGACTTTGCCATTCATCTGACGATATTTCACGGTATAATGAATCAGTAGCAGAAGAATATGATGTGCGTCGATGAACTTTCCATTTTCATCATACATTGCAATTCGATCAGCATCCCCATCCGTTATAAGGCCAGCGCTCACAGATTTTTTTTCACGGATAAACTGTTGGAACTCTTTTGTATTGCGCTCTAGCGGTTCAGGTGCTTGACCGTTAAATCCTGGATTGTAGTCCGCATGCAACATCACAGCACTTGGCAATAAGCGAGGAAGAATACGTTGACCAGCGCCATACATGGCATCGTAGCCTAATTTTACTGCCTTATCGATAGCTTGTAGGTCGAAGGATTCACGAACATGATTTTCATAAAGTGTTTCCATGTCGATATAGCTAAGCATCCCATTCTCAACGAGTGATTGGAGGCTTGTTGCAGGAATTTCAGTGGCAGTAGGAATATGAGATTCTACTAATGTAATTTCTGCAGGCGCTGCTGGTCCGCCGAAAGCATCTTTAATTTTGAATCCGTTATAGGAAGGAGGGTTATGACTTGCGATGATTACAATACCGGCGTTCGCTTTTAGTTTTACTGTGGCTAAAGAGACCATTGGAGTTGAGACAAAGCCCTTGTGTGTAAGCACTTTCACCCCCATGTTTGTTAAAACTTTAATCGCTGTTTCAACGAAGAGTTCGCCAGCGAAACGACAATCGTGGCCGATAACTACTACTGGATTTGGTGTTCTATTTAAGAGCCACTTAGCGGTGGCATAACTCACGCGAGCGACGTTTTCACACGTAAAATCTTGCGCGATTATTGCGCGCCAACCATCGGTTCCGAATTTAATATTTTGCATAATTAGAATATGATAAAATAGAGGAGTAAAAATAATCGAAAATAATTAAGAACCCTATTTGTAATGACTTTTTGCAAAGAAATAGCATGCCTGCAGAAAATCTCATTTGTTAAGGAAATTATGAGCGTTTTTTCTTATTTTAGCAAATTACTCAAAGTCCGTCCTTAAACGAAAAACTATGTTGAGAAAACTAACCCTAATTTTCATCATTTTAGGTTTTGCGCATGTTGGCTTACAAGCACAACCATGTAGCGTAAATATTACACCGAATCCTGCCAGTGTTTGTCTGGGCCAAAGTGTCAATTTAACTGCTAGTGGTGGCGGTGGTACTTGGACATGGAGTCCTGCCACGGGCTTGAATACAACTAACGGAGCGAATGTTGTAGCTAGTCCGACCGTTAATACAACCTACACTGTAGTCCGCTTGTGTCAGAATGGTAATTCGGATACCTCCACGGTTGTGGTTACTATCAAAACCCCTCCTACAGCTAGTTTCACGTATAGTCCGAGTGGAACGCTATGTGCGAAAACGCCTATACAATTTACGGGCAGTGGTACAGGATCGGGATTAACGTATAGTTGGAATTTTGGTGATGGTGGTAATTCTAATCAACAGAATCCGACACATAGTTATAGTCCGACGGCTGGTAATGGAACACAGAATTACACAGTAACCTTAACCGTGACAGCATCGAATGGTTGTACGGCTACAGCAACACAAACAGTTACCGTTAAGCAACTACCGAGTACCACAATGGGTGGATCAGGAGCAACAACGATCAATGGTGTTCCTTATTTTAAGGTTTGTAGTTCTAACCCTACGGCACTCTTTACCTTCACGAATACTTCTAGCACGAGCGCAACGAATACGAATTATTTTGTTGATTGGGGTGATGCAAGTGCACCCTTCACAGGAGCGAGCTGGGGGCCTACTATGACGCATACCTATGCAATAGGATTATATACGATGACCTATATTGTCACTGGCGGGAATGGCTGTGTTGATACAGCACATTATAATGTTTTTGTTGGATCGAATCCTGCGGTTGCGTTAGGTAGTCCTGGTAATACGGATATTTGTTCAGGGGGGACTCTAACGTTTCCAATTACAAATACTTCTTCAAATCCTCCTGGAACGACCTACTCTGTTACGTTTGGAGATGGCACTGCGCCTGTAACCTTTACGCATCCACCTCCGGCAAGTGTTTCTCACACTTTCAATATAACTTCATGTTCAGCTGGTAATGGTGGCCTGAC
>JACCDO010645983.1_pt1 | contig 23384 bp, 24 predicted proteins | sample 7446101 | NCBI WGS metagenome assembly JACCDO01 (sample SAMN15323440, study PRJNA562643) | freshwater metagenome | isolation source: river surface water | place: USA:Blue River Watershed | collected 2017-08-16
ACCTGCTGCACATTGCCTGTTACACGGGTATTCTTGGCGCCTGTATGAAGTCGGAGGACTTTCCGGAAGGCATCGTACGTACTTTTAAGGCGTTGAATCTGCATGCCATGGCATGCTATATTGATACAGATGCTTTCTCTGCGGTAGATCAGCATATACCTAAGGAGACGCAAATCCTAATCGTCCAGTCGCTGGTGAACGCAGCTAAGTTAACCGGTTAAATTAACGTTGATCATTGAACATTGAATCTTTATGTAGCATAAAGATGTCTGCAGACTGTAGGATAACACGATAACCCCTTAAACTTAAGTATTCTACTATCTTTTCTCCTACATCAGGGTAGTTATTTTCAAACCCAATAACATCGATGAATACTGTATCAAAGTTGATAGATTTTATAACCTCAAATTCTGCGCCTTCTACATCAATCGAAAGATAATGCACATGTTTAATATTATGATCTCTGCAGATGGTCTCTATCTTCTTTGTATCAACTAAGATGGTATCGGTAGTGGAATGCATGATAGAGTTTTCTCTGTGCAACCGGTTGTAATGTCTTTGGTCATAGCAATCTTTTAAGCCTGATATCATCTCTGTATAACCTGTATTGCACAGAAATTCGGCTTGTCCGTCCGTGTTACATACAGCACAGTTAATATTTATGTTATGTATACGGTTGTTAACAAGCATATTATAAACCGACTTTATAGGTTCTACGTTGACGCCTGTCCAGTTTCGGTATTTTTCAAAGAACAGTGTGTTATTGATGGAGACTCCGTCATGTGCTCCTATGTCCATGTAAACCCCATTTCTAAATCCCTTGAAAACGTGTGTTTCGAGAAACCTGTCTTGGTTAAACTGAGAATAGAATTCAGACGCCATATCCGTTATTAGTACGTATCTCTTTAGACCAAAGTCAAAGAGATACGATAAATAGGTAGGGTACTTAATGTGGTTTCTGATTTTCTTTGGGTTCTTTGGTTTCCTTACCTTTCCTTTCCTTAAAACTGCGCAATCGTTTCCATCACTTCCTGACGGTCCCGCGTATACGTCAAGGCGGTAATGTTTTGCAGCATGAAGCGGTCGCCGTCCCACCAGCCGTTGTAGTGCAGGGTGTGTACCCAGCCATTGATAACGTCGACGCTAATGCTAAAGTGCAGGCCGTCATCCGGGCTGTTTTGGTGCAGCTTGGAGATGACCGTAAAGCGCGTACGATCTTGGATAAAGATGGACTTGTACACCTCGTACGCCATCGTAAACTTTACTGGCTTGTTCTGGAAACCGAAGCAGATCGTACCCGTGTAGTTGATAAACATCGGATCCGTGTCCGCGCGGCCGTTGTAGTTGGAGTAGCTAAAGTTAAGTGCACCCGCACCCGAGCTAGCGTCAGCGGCAGCGGTGGAGGGGAAAGAGGGCGAGGTAGACATGGGCGATGGTTTGGTGCTTACTGTGAACGTGAACAATCAATTTTCTCCGTCAAACCCAATCCTCGGCTCCGTCTTCGTCTCCTTCGTCATCGTCGAGACTTTTGTCAACGTCTTCGTCGGAGGAGCTTTCACCGTCGTCGTCCGACTGTTTAACGTGTTGGCGGATACCCATCGTATTCCGATCAAGAATCCTAATGCCGGGGCCTGATAGTTTTTGTTGACCTGACAGCATCATGTGGTATTCCGAAATTAGGTTGTCGAAGACGTTTAATCCTTTACCTGCGAGTTCAAAAATCTGCATCACCGGTTTTTGAATCTGATTCGTAATATAGTGACCGTAGTCGATCTTACACTTATGGCGCTGTACATAATCCGGTGTTTCAATGCGATCACCCTGGGTTTCCGCATCAGGATTAATAATAAACACATAAGGAATACGATCGTTGCTGTTTGGTTTATTGCCAGGGTCGCGTTTACCGATCCGCTGAGCCAGGACGTTATGAGGAATCTGCTGCGGATTTTTGTAATAGGAACGGAGTGTTTTCGAGATAATAAACATCTCTATCGGAAACTCGCCGCGCAGCACCTTCGTGCATTCCGTTATAACAAATTTAATGGCTTTATCGATCGAATGTTCCTCCATGATAATCTTAATCATACCCCCAAACACATGCTTTACGATCGGTGCATTATCGCGGCGTTTAAGCACGATACCCATACTCTTAGCCACAAATTCTGCAACCCCATGCGCCGTGAAATAGTGACCATGATACCGTTTTTTCGAGAGTAGGATAAACGGAAAGATAGCCTTCTCAAACTCCAAGTTGTGAGGATACTTAAGCTGTTTGGAAATAAGCATCGCCGCTTCGGTGCAATGCATGATGTTTTTCATGACCGCATCCAGGCCTTGCAATTTTCGTCCCTTGCGATCTACACACTTAAACGAGGCAAACACACTGTCCGTGTCTCCGTAAACAATGCGGCTACCTGGGTAATTTTTCGTGATAAAGCCAGCACTAAAGGTAATCAACTGTCGACCGGTAGCTGTTGTGCATGCGGCAATTTCTTTTAGGCGAATCTGACTGGTATTGGCGCCAATAATACCGTACAGACTATTGGCGGTTACTTTATAGGCCAACTGCAATCCTTCGTATAGGTTGTACATAAAACTGCCTTTCGGATAGGAGGCCGCGGTATTTTTTGCTACTTTACGTTGCTTTAGTAGATCCATCAGAATAGATGGAATAATGTCTTTTTTCCCGTTTGGAGGCTGGGCAAATCGGCAGATTTTGTGTCCAGTTACAATGTTTTTGGTTTTTTTCCTTCCCGGACCCACGGGAATCGCACGATATAGATCATATACGATATCCACATAGTCCCAACCAAGATATTGTCCATTGATTAGATTTTGTTCGTAGACCGTGTCACCCAGGCACCTGCCACGAAAATCCGTCGGGTCTCCCCGATTAACAATAATACTCCCAACATAACTATTGTGACTCAGGTTTTCACTAATCATACAGCTCGGGTACAAGGAGTTAAAGTCCGCCACAGCCACAACATCGTAATGAATACCCTTAATAGGGTTCAACACAATCGCTCCTTCGTACTTACCTTCGTCTTCTGCCTCGTCGAGTACCGGAATCAGATGCCCTTCCTGGCGACATCTTTTTGCTACGTACGAAAACAGTTTAATACCTTGTCCCCGCAAGAAAAGGTAGCTAAAGGGTACGGAACACACTTGTGCCATACCGATGTTGTTGATAATTAGTTCAAGTTTGTCCATGAGCCGATTGCACAAAACGCAATCGATAAGACAGTACTCGGCGATAATACGGCGATCGGCATCGGAACCTTTTTGTTTCACGAAAATATCGGCAGGTGACACGTCTACCTTGCTCTTGTACAGAAACTTTTTACATACCGAATCCAGCTTGTAACTGTCGAGTTGGTACATCATCTGCATTACCTTGTAAAGATCAATGGATATGCGACCGGCCATCTCAATATAATGAAACAGGTTATCGCCGCGACCGGCACTCTGTAGTTTTTGTTCAACCAGTTTACCTGGTTTACCCTTGAATCGTCCGAGTTTAGAAAACTCTTCAGCGATGCCAAGCTGTTCAGCACGATCATACATAAACTTGTAATCAAAACCGAAGATATTATATCCTACGATCATATCCGGATTTTCGCGCACGATAAGCTTCTGCCATGCCAGCAAAACTTCCTGCTCCGTCTCGTATGTTTCTACGATCACTTGCGACTTATCGGTTTCCATTTGCTTTTGTTTTTTGGCGTCCAGTACACGCCCGTTAAGCTCCGTCAGATCACCGGGAGGATCGCCTTTTTTAAGCAAACCGAGACTAATGGCCAGTGGGATAAGTTCTCCCTTGGGGATTTCTACGCCCTGATATTCGAAGTTAATCATGGTTTCGTTATTAATGGGTTCGCAGCCTTTCAGGCAGATAATATGTTTAAGATAGCAGTCAGACTCACCGTATCGTTTAAACGTCGAACCAATCTGGATAACCTGGTCGTCCTTCAAGGGAGGCAGAAACTTGTTAAACACATCTTTTAGTTTCTGTACGTAGTGATCAACCTTTTCTGGTGGATCGTCGGTTTTAACCTTGGCTACCTTAAGCTTCATTTTTCGGTAACGCAGATCCTTGCGTTCCTGAACGACAATCTGGTATGCTTTTTCGCACATGGAAAATACTGTAGGTACGAGGTTATTCAACAGTTCCGGACTGGGTTTCTTGCCTTGGCGCGTGTAAACCCGATTGATGTTGAGGTTAAGATAGTAGGGATCCAAAACCAGGGTCAACATCAGGGTGACAACTTTCAAGGGGTCGCGTTTCAAATCCAGATCGTTGGTCTGTTTAAGGCGTTGAAAGTCTTTCACGAGCTGAACCGAGACGGTATAATAGTCGGAGAAGTCGGTATTTAATCGGGGATAATGTTCTTCCAAGAGATCAAATAGACCGTCTTGATTCTCGTTTTGCAAGAGGGTCAGGACTCTTTCTGCTGTGTCACTAATGAGTTTTTTTAGATGCATGGGAAGCGTATTGCCATTGATAATATCGGAGACCTCAGGGTAGACGGGATCCAATAGTCGTACGGCGTAGATATTGTTATTGTTATAGCTGGGGTTAAAGGCGTAGTATAGGCACGTAGCGATAAAGGGGCGCAAGTTAAGATAATGGCGTTCGTCGGCTATGCGGTTATACTCTGTGATAATGTCCTGGGCGAGCTTTTGGTAATCCTTCTTCGCAATGGGAAAGTCACCGTGGCTACTGTCGGCTTCAATATCAAACCCCACGTACTTAATGGGCGGCAGTGCGTTCATGTCTTTTAGAGGGTTAACGTCGGTGGCGTTACAGGTCACTTCATAGTCGCTGGTGGTGCGGTTCCATACGGTTTTAGGATTGTCTACTCCGAGCCATCCGGCGGCATTAATATCTCGGCAGTGCATAAAGCGCAACAGGGGTTGTAGGTTAGACTCGTACGGCTCGTAATAGTACGGTTGTCCGTTATTGATGAGTGGAATGCGGATTTTGTTCTTATTCAGAAAAAGGTCACCGAACTTTTTAAAGCCGCCAAGGCAGCTGAAGGACAGTTTAAGATAAAGAAACTTGTCAGCGGCCGTAAAACCATAAAAGGGTTTTGCCTTGACGAGTTTAAAATCAACGAGGGTATTGCGGTACCAGCGATCCAGCTTTTCCTTTAAGCCTGTCGTAAACAGGGTAGCTTGGGTCATGGTCCAGTTAACCGGAACCTTAATGAAGAAATAGGGTTTAAACCCGTTGATATTTAACACGACTGATTTTCCAGCTTCGTCAATGCAGAAGGCTTGAATGCTGAATATTTTTTTGCATTCCTGTGTTCGCTTGCTGCCGCCTTTGTTTTCGTCGGTGGACGAGTCCTCTTCGGACTTGTCATCCTCCTCCTCGGGGTTGGCGTCGGAGCTGTGCCAGTCAACAACATAAAATGGTACAGGAGTCATGTTGATTACTGACATATGAAGAAGTTCAATTTATAATTTAGTGAAGATTTTCAGCTTTTGCGAGGAGTTAAAATTTACCCGGCACACAGGACACGTGTCCAGACGTTCAATACACTCGCCACACATAAGGTGTCCGCATACGGTTACCGCGTAAACATTATCGTCTACCACCGTTAGACACACGGGACAGTCGATTGACAGGGAGGTTTTTTGATTGTCAACCATATCAATAAATGGGTGACTTAAGCTGGCGCAGACGGATAACATACTTGTGCTTAATTTCAACTCGTTGGAGATGCGTTCAATGGGCAGTTGATTAATAACGCATGTGATACTTTCTGTAAAGGCCGAGTCAATGCTCGCGATGTTTGCCTTGGTTTGTGCATCGCATACGGTTTGTTCGTTAATGTCGGAAATGCCCTTATAAATCTGTTGGGACTGCGTTTCCCACGCTTTAATGCTGTCTTTAATATCCTTAAGTTTATCGTAAGACTCTTTCTTTTCCTTTGCTGTCTTAACGGCCTGTAACTTCATCTCTTTAATACGTTGAAACATTAGAGAGATCCTTTCTATCTCTTTAAAAGAGGTGAACAGCTCAATGAGCTCTTCGATCTTATTAATAGTCTCCTCGCGCTTAACCATATATGTTTTAGACATTGTCGTTGTCCGTTCAAAGAAACCACTGAAATCCGTGGTGTTAAGACGCGCTGCCTGTAATTTGAGAAAACGCTCTTGAACGTCGGATGAATCCTTGCGTGTTTCTACTGGCTTGAGCAATGAAGGCAGTTCTTTGGCGGCGGAGGACGGGAATTTATTCAGCAGGTTAACATCGAGAGCTACGGTGGTTGCTTTAGCTGGGTAAGTTGAAGTATACAACAATACTAAGCTGATGGCAAACTCGTGATCTTCTTTAAACAAATAAATATCAAACAGATCGGCGTTATCCCCAGCCTTGCCCTCGGCAGGTGCCTGGTCAGATTTAAGTGCCTTGCACGCTGAGAGAAGACCGCTTAACATCGTTACACAGTCATCAATGGATATTTGTTTTACTTCACCTACGGAGGCGGTAATCTGATCAATCAGAGAGGATAATCCGTGGACGGATCCGTCCACTGGCGTGGACTGGCCGATAAGGGAAGAAGGGGTAGTTAACGATAGGGGGTCAGACTCGGATCTCCAGCCCATGCGACTGGCCTGAGGAAATGCTCTTTCACGGGCACGGGGGGAGAACGGTGTATCGCCACTTTGGTCTCCGAGAAGGGAATATAACAATGACATTTTTTAATACATTTGGGTGGATCTTTTTAAGGGGCTGAAAATTGATTTATATAGTTAATTATCTAATGGAGTTTCTGTTGTCGTCGGACGAGCTCGCTTCTTCTGCGTACCCCGCGCACCCCTCACACCCCTCCTCATCATCGTGTCCTATACTCACGATGGAAATTAGTGACGAGCTCGGCCCCGTCGCGGATCTTTCATCCCCATCCGGGTCAGACGATGACGACGATTCGGGATGGGGTTGGGATGTAACGGACGCCGATATTACGGTAAAAATGCTTTCTAAGCGGAAGGATATTCGGGAGGCTCTGATCCTGGGTCTTCAGGAGGCGTTTCCTGAACGGTTTTCGGAGGACGAGGATATTCCGGATGAGACGATTGTGGAGCTGATGAATATGGATCCGGAGGTTAAAAGTTCGTTGGTGGAGATTTTGCTGGATCTTACGGATTGTGCGGATGCGGAAGGTGAGACGGCGTATTATCCGAGCATTAACGAGTATGAGTGCACTGAGGATATTTTGGAGATTGAGCGGATGACGGGATTTCGTGAGTCTCGTGAGGCAATTCCTTTTAAGTACGAGCATTTGCGTTCGGAGACGTTGTCGCTTATTTACAGCAATCCTCATATTTTGCCGATTATTTCCCGGATGAAAAAGGAACAAATCACGGATAGTTTTATTATTGCTGCGTTGGGAGTACAAAAAAAGTAAATTAGCATTAGGTAATGTCGACCGGTATTAAAATAATAAAAAAAAGTTACAAACAAGGAAGCCTTAGCTCCCTTAACTCAGCTCCTCCTTCTCCTCCTTCTTCAACCCCTTCTTCAACCCCTTCTTTAACCCCCTCTGACACCCCTTCTCCTCCCTCTCCCACTTTGTATACTGAGGTGATTAACAGTGAAAAGGACGAGGCACCAGGCGATGCGGTTATGTCTTTGACTGCTGCACAGAAGGATGATTTAATAGAGAAGATGGAAACAAGAAAGCATAAACTAAAGCTGGCTTATCGTGAAGCGCATGATCCGGATATTAAGCGGCAATATGGTGAGGTGTGTGAATTATTGGCTAAAGTAAAGGAGTGTGATGCGGTAGATAAAATGCAAAATAACATTACCGATAGTTCGAAGCTTACGCAGGAGTTTCGTCGCAAATTTAAGCAGTTGGCTGTTTCGGATTTTAATCGCATCATTGATTTAACGGGTTCTAAGGATGGACGTAAGCCAGATATCGCCACGGAAACATGGCTTAAGGGTCGTACGGTGGTTTTCAAAGACAAGGTTTATCGTCCTCCCCCGGAGGATAAGTTGGAAAGGTTTAAGCAGAAGATGTGTTTAAAGCCTATGCCTTCGGAGATAAAAAAGACGATCGATAAGACGATGCTGGGAAATCTTGAGGCGGTGGAAGCCCATCGTAGTAGACCCGACATGATTAAATATAAACAGTATAACCCGTTGGAGTTCAATGGACTGACGACTTATTAAAATTGAATTAATTATTGTTTGAGTGAATTAATATAAGTCATCAACAAACCCCACCCTTAAACCCCCCAAACCCCCTCAACCCAGATGTCTTCACTCATGGAATGTCTTCTTAAGGCTCGCGCCGATATTGCTGAAACGTATGAGCTCGACACGGAGATTCTTGACAACATTCATCAAATTGTAGTTAAGGCTTGCAAGCCTGTATTGGACGCGAAACCTGGCAAGGCTCCGCGAGCTGAAAAGGCGGCGCGTGTTCCGCGTCCGAAGTCGGCATACAACATGTATGTCCATCATCATTTCCAGATTAACAAGGAGAAGAACAAGGAGAGCAACAGTCAGGAGATTATGAGCGCTGTTTCTAAGCAATGGGCTTCTCTGACAGAAGAGGAAAAGTCGGTTTACGTTAAGATGGCGGATGAGGCTAATGCGAACACTGATTTTACGGCTGTAAAGAAGGCAGCTAAGAGTACGACTGGTAAGCGTCGCCGTATCACGGGTTACAACCTGTTTTACCGTGAGAACAAGGACGAGATTAAGAGCACACGGACGGATGGTGTTTCTACCATGAAGGCCGTGGGTGCGGCATGGCATGCCTTGAGCGAGGCGGGTCGGACGGAATACAACACCCGGGCTGCAGCTGAAGCCGATGCAGCGTCCGAAGAGGGCGACGGGGATGCGGCTTAATGAAAAATATCGTATATATCGGAGAGCATCATGGCTCTAATTGGTCTTGTGTACCATGTTCCTTCTCCTTCCGTTCTCTCATCTTTACTTTGGTCTTTTAGTTCTTTGGCTGTCCAAAACACTGGATATCCATTAAACTTCATCGTATTATCTTTATTACGGTAATGTACTGCAATGTGTACCCCTTTATGATCTGTAACATTGATAATATCTGCATCAGTGCAATGATAATGCTTAATCTTTCCCTCTGATTCATAACACACCAATGACCCGTCATAATCAAAGTATATCTTACCTATACCGTTGGAAGTCCAACCAAAGATAATATCGGTATTTTCATGTATCCGGGGTGATTCGGTTGCACGTATTTCACGATACTTTTTGTGTGTAAAGTTAATACATTTTAAGATCTTTGCTTGACTTGTCTTCGATAGTCGATCCCATTCCATGATGGGAAGCGTAACCGTGTATCTTTTAGCTTCTGTCTGCCCGGATATTTTTGTGCTGGCTTCGAGGCGTGGAAGTGTTGCCTCCTTTTCGACAGTCTTGTATAGTTCTGGGTTGCATTGATTATCTTTTAAAAACTGTAGGTTATACGAATTAATCCATGGTTTAAGTAGCCATATACCGAGGATCAATGCCATTGGATTTATTATATTATTTATTTTAATAGACATGGTCCTACTTCGTTATCTTAGTCTTAACCAAATCCTATCGCTGATCCTTGGTGTAATCGCGGGTATTTTATCTTATCCCTACTTGTTTGCACGTGCACGTGCAGAACCTCACGGACCGGATAGCAACATCGTCCGTAAGGAAATTCATCAGGGTCCGGCCGAGCTCGCCGGGGGCCGGACCAAGTGCTATAAATATGAACCCATACCTTACCTATGTGGCGTGTCACGTTCCAACTAATATTTTTTTAAGGAATGATTAATATATGAGCTCTCGTGATATTGTACACCAGATGACAGATGAGATGGGGATGAATCAGCAAATGCTTCAGTCCATGCAACAGCAACAATTAAGTCAGTTAGGACAGGATCCCATGTCTCAGATGCAAATGGCATCCATGCCGCAAATGCCCCAACAGGGCATGGACTTCGGGCAGCTCAGCCCCGAACAGCAAATGATGATGATGCAACAGGCTTCACAGCAGGGCGGTCCTCCCACTCCCACACACCAGGCACCTCCGGATTTCGACGACAGCTCCAGTGCTTCAAGTTCGAGTTCGGGTTCGTCGGAAGTTGACTTAAATGAGTTGGGTCTGGGCGTATCTTCGAACCGCGGTTTCTTTGATTCGATTCTGAATTATCTCAAGGATCCGCTTGTAGTGATCATTATATTTATTATCCTTAACATGAGCCAGGTAGAGGGTCTGGTAAAGTCTTTGGTTCCGTACGCTTTCGGTTACGGGTTATATTTTACGGGGATAAAGGCCATCATCGGTGGACTAATTTATTTAGCCGTTAAGTTAGTTCTTTAGTGGATCTTAAAGATAATCGTCATAATTTTCTTAATATGATTAAGAAAAAGGTGTCTGTAAGGACCAAGGAAGCGGAGGTCATTGATAACGATATTAAGCCTTCACGTGGCAGACCGAAAACTAAGTTGGTCGATACGGAGCAAACGGTTCCTTCCCTTCCGTCTAGTCGTGTTTTTTCTGTTAGTATAGAAAGTACGAAATCGGTAGCAATCCGGGTTAGCAATATCATACGGTTAAAGTTAAACATTGGGGATATTAACCGATTGGAGCGTTATATTATGGAGCACAAGGGGGTAATAGGCAGTGAACAGGATACAAAGATTGTTGGTTATGCTCCTGAGTGGGGAACAGAGATTTTGGCCTCTGAGCATAACCAACAATCATCCATGATGCCTGCGACGCAGGGGTCACTTGCTTCTCTGTTATTGCCGGCCCAGGCCCCGGTCACGCCCGCCCAAGAGGTACCGCCTGCAACCTTACCCTTGCGTGGCTTTACTGGGTTAGAGAGTTTCATTAAATTAAAGAGCGCAAGCGCGAGTGCAAGCGCAGGCGCAAGTGCAGGTCTTCCCGCGATATCGGAAGAAAAGACAAACCGGAAGGATCTGATTATTAATTCTGGTATAAAGAGAACTTCGCAAGAGCCGTTGGCAGTGTTTTCGGACTCGTGGCCGGTGTCGTCTCCGTATGCTTGTTGGTACTGTTGCCATACTTTTGAAACCACGCCGGTTGGAATTCCTGCGATTTTAACAAACCATGTATTTCGTTGCTATGGTAATTTCTGTAGCTATAATTGCGCAAGACGGTACTTATGTCCTCTTAAGGATGACGAGGATGACATGGCCAGTATGCAGTCGTCTAACGACATTTTTAAGGGGGATGATCAGGGAGAGAAGTTACAGTTATTAGAGCTGCTCTACCATTTAGAGACGGGGGCTGATCTGGACGAACCCATTAAGACGGCACCACGTAGGTTGATTTTAAAGATGTTTGGAGGCACGAAAACGATAGAGGAGTTTCGGAAAAGTTTTAAGACCAATACGACCTATCATACCTTTAAAATGCCATTGGCCTCCATGGCCTACCACATGGAAGAGTGCACGGATACAAAGACGGACACGCGCCGCAAGCTGCGGAATATGTCACTGGATGTAGCCAGACTCGAGCAAGCATACAATGATTTGATGAAAGAAAAGAAGAACAACAAATTGTCCGTTCAGAAAATATTAACAAAGGGAGATACATGTTAAATTTGATGTAAAAATGTTTTTTTATATCAAATACCCTTCTTTCCCTACCGCAGCGCCAACGGCAACACCAACCTGCTAATTTAGCCGTCAAGGATAAAATCTTTGATTGCCAGTCGCACGGTAAGTTTAAATGCGCTATTGTTGTAGATGCTGTTAAGATGATCCTGAAAATCCGCCAGAACGTTAGGATATTTACCTGATTCTGCCAGGATGCTCAAACTGTTTGCAAACAGTTTAACGGAGTCTGCATTACCGGCAGAAATTTCAGATAGCAGCTGACCCAGGAATTTCTGTTTGAGTTTTTCGTAGTTAGAAAACATGGAGTTCGGACCCGTCAAGTCCACCCCATCCGTATTCACGTAGTCATAGGCGTAGAGCTTCGAAATAATCCGGCAGGTTGTTTCGCGATGCTTCCGCGTCAAGGTTTCGCCATCGGAAATCTTGGTATCCTGCAGCTTTACAGGGTGCGTAAATGTTTCGATGGTGAACAATGCGAAGGCCAACCGGATCTTATCCTCGAGCTTGTCACCTGGACGTTTAAGGGTAAAGAGAACCTTAAGATATTCATCGATTTGAAGAGGGCACTGAATCATCGTTTGGAAAAACAGCTCCGCAATCTCCTGTACCTTCGCTGGAGGAATTATCATACGGTTGATACTCATTGTCGCAAACATGGTTCCATCCTTACCCTTTACAATGGAGGCAAAAGCCTTACGTAAATCCTGGAAAATATGGTCATCCGTATGGGCCGCGACAGCTCGACGAACACCCATTGTGCGTCCAGCAGCAGCGGCTTTAGACTTATCTGCGTGTCCGGAAGTAAAATAGGGGTTATGTGGATTACCATATGGTTTAGCAAGACAACAGGCGGGCATGGTGTGGTTCTTAACTAGATCCGAAAGTGTTTGCGGCAGCAAAATGCATCCATGGTTAAGAGACATCATCTGTCCGGTTGTAAGTCGAGACGGTGAATCCATTTTATATTGTTATGTTGATAAATCATTTTTATTAAAAATGGATCATCTTATAAAGCTATAAAATGCTGCTGTCCAAATTCTCGAAATACAAGCTTGATCAACACAAACCAGTTGATCAAGCTGCTGTGTCTATCCGTGAGTATGAATACTCCATTACGCGATCTCCGCACATTGTAACGTTAAATTTTAGCCTGCCCACCGTTAAACTCTATTTAACGAAATTAAAGGGAGTAAATCGGTGCATCTATGAGTATCCAGACGATCAGGCTACTGCATGTCACAGGTTTAGCGATGAAGTCTTCGATGCCGATACAGTGTTTATCGGATACCTCATGGAAAATATGTTTATGATCGAAGATATTCTTGTACATAAACAGGAAAATATCATGCATTATGCCATTGATAAACGACTGAACATTATCAACAACATTGTAAATCAGCAATATACTCCAGATCCTGTCCTGGAAACAATTCAAATTACGGTTAAAGACTACGTGGAGTATGAGTATCTCCAGAGTTTCTACAGCGATGCCATGACTAAACCATATGCAAAATATATTAACGGTTTGAGATTTTGCCCTCTAAATGGCGGCAGTAAGCAGATTATTTTAACCGAGCAAACCGAACTTCCGATGGTTAGCCCTCGAACGGCGGCCGCAACATCGCAATATACGGATCGTCATACGATTATCGCGTCTCCGAATATCGATAAATTTGTGTTTTTAGTGAGGAAGACACTGAAGCCCGACGTCTATGAGTTGTACTGTTTTAACAAGGCTAAAGTATTAAAATACTACGATATTGCATGTATACCAGATATAGCAACAAGCAAGAAAGTTAAAACCTTAATGGGCAAGGGTAAAGACGCAACCCTGATATGTGAATTTAACCGTGAGTTTGGTAGATGGACGCCATACGCACTGTCAAATTCTCCTGTTAATGAGTGGGGTCAGCTTTCAGATGCTGTTCTTAGTTTTCCCGTCCCCCCTTCACCCCCGTCGCCCCCGTCGACTTCGACGACTTCGTCTCCTTTCCCCCCATTGCCTTCGTCTTCGTCTCCTGCACCCCTTTCTACTTAGACTTCGCGGCTGCCTCCTTCGCCTTGCGGACTGCACGCTCCTCAGGCGTCTCCTGGCGCGGCTGACGGGAATGGGTCGAGGACGCGCCTGAATGGTGAGTCGAGGATTGCGCATAGCCATACTTGGTCATCTTTAAGCGCAGCATCTCCGACATCACGGCAGTCTGGGCGTCAATGCTCTGCTTAATAAGCAGAAGAATCTCAGCGAGTGACAGGGTGTTATCGTCCTGGTTGTACTCTAAATGGCGTGAAAGCACGGAGTCAAGCATATCGCCAAACGCAAGGGAGTTTGGCATCATATCATCGTCATCCTCTTCGATCTCCTCGTTCTCACTGGTAGCAATACTGGCTTCCTCTTCTGACATGTGTGTTATATCTTTTATGGTTGGTTTTTTTTAATACACTTTGTATAGATAATGCCTCCTAAAATACATACACCGTATGGAGAGGTAACCGCTATTAATGCAGACTATACCGCATCCGGACTCCCTTACGAACCAATTGAGAAATTTATACGAGAACGCATTAATCCGTATTATGCAAATACACATAGCAACGCGCACAACGGACAGCTAATGGCGAATTATATCACTCAGTCTAAAAGTCTGATACGTAAATCGGTTGGAGCCAAAGAATGTGATAAAGTTATCTTTACGGGCTCTGGCTGCTCCGGTGCTATTATACATCTCATTCATAATCTAAATTTACGTACCGCTACCTATCCAAAGACAAATGTTTTCATTACCGTAGCAGAGCATCACAGCAACTATCTACCATGGCAGCACTTACCCGTTAAGGTTAATATCGTCCCTTTTCTTGAAAACGGCACGATCGACACGGCGAAGCTTGAGCAGGAGCTTCGCTTGTGTATGAAAAAGAAGTGTCCTATTGTGTGTTGTTTTATAGCCGGATCAAATGTCACGGGGGTATTGCAGCCGGTAGACTTGGTCAGTCAAACGGTTCATAATTATGGGGGGTTGATTTTTTGGGATTATGCTGGTTGTGCTCCGTATGTTCCGATAAACATGCATAAAAATCCCGATGCCAAGATATATTTTGATGGCATTGTAATGTCTCCTCATAAGTTTTTGGGTGGACCTGGTACGCCCGGTATTTTAATCGCTAATTGCGATACCTTTAAAAATAAGGAGCCGTTCTGCCCAGGTGGCGGAACCGTCAGGTTTGTATGCCGGAAATTTACAACATACAACGATAATCTGGAAACCAGAGAGACGGGAGGTACGCCTAACATCATCGGGTGCATTAAAGCCGGGCTGGTATTTCAGTTAAAAGACATGCATATTAAAGAAATTGTTAAACGCAACAGGGCGATCAACAAGATTGTTCGTCCATTCTTTGATAGTCCAGAGGCAAAAGGTTTAAACATAGAGTTAGTGAATCCTCCAACGGCCTTGTCTGATATGACTCAGGTACCCATCTATTCATTCCGGGTGAAACCTTTTCACTATAACTATATTGTAGCCTTGTTAAATGATTTGCATGGTATACAGTCTCGTGGCGGTGTGTCGTGTTGTAGCTTGTATGCACAGCACTTGCTTAAAATGTCACCAAAGGAACGTGACACGACATATCATGAGATCGTGGAAGATCATGGAGTTCCTGCAGAGTATGGATGGTGTCGTGTAACGTTTCATTATACCATGTCTAACGAAACGGTGAAATTCATTCTTAAAGCGATTAAGGAAGTTGCACGGAAGGCTCCGGAGCTTTTATCAAGCTATACGTACCTACCTGATAAGAACAACTGGATTCACGCTAAATGGGAGCCGAAGTTTCCTGTATTAACGCTAGCTAAGATGAAAGATTCATCCATGTATTAAACATTTCAACTGGAGTTAGTGTTGTTGGTGCAAACGGCGAAAATAACCGCGGCCGACTGGAATTATCTATTAACTTTTTGTGATTCGCGGGTTAATACCCAGGTTTTCATTGGTTCATCGGGATTAATGAAATCTAAGTGTCTCATGCTGCGGTTTGGTTCTGAGCCGACGTTAGTATCGTAGTTAAACGGTAAATATCCGAGCGTATCGGGTTGTGGAACGTTATCTAATGTTCCGGCTGAAATCTTAGCCGTGTACTCGTGGTCTGCAGTGGGCGGCAAGGGGCTTACACGCGGCAAGTCTTCGTAAGACAGCTTACCTCCGCGAAGCACCACACGTAAATTCGCCCGATGAAATCCAGATAGTTTCTCGGACTCCGTCTTAAACAGGAGCAACCAGTTAGTATAGTCAACCACCGTCATCTTATCGAAGGCGGCTTTGAACTTAAATTTGTCAAGCTGTGCAGGAGTCATTGCTTGAGGATCCAAATAATATTGGCCGGTTAAAGCTGAGCGGGGATCTGGCTTGGTCATCAAGGCTGATGGATTTCTGGGATAAGGAGCAGGTGACTCGTTGTGGGCGTAGCTGGGTTCAGGGGTAATACCGGTATATTTTAAGGCGACCTTATCGGATTCATACCGCGAGGCGATATATCTGGTGCGATCGCGGCACTCTTGCGGTAAGGTTTGTACGTCGGACAAGGTTACGGTTGGCGTAACTGTAAGCTTCTCGTTAGCTTGCTCGTCACGACCTTTCACGGTCGGAACGGCACCGCCTGTTTGTCTGTCGGGAACGGCGATTGCGTTAGCTGTTCCTGGTTGTCTGTCGGGAACTGCGGTTCCTAACGATCCTATAGTAACTTGTGGTCCTTCGCCTTCGGTTGTTCCCATGTTGATATGTATGGGTGGTAGGTTAACGGTAGGCATGTTAATAGAAATGTCTTTGAGCCGTGCGTCTACAATTTTGACGATAAGAAGCCCTATGAAGGCAGCTAATAATGCAATGCCAGCTGGCATAAGCCAACGATTTAACTTAGCCGTCATTTATACTACATACGTAGAAAAAATGATTTACATAAGTATATAAATCATGAGTGCCGTTGTTTACGCTTTACCGATGCCGGAATGCAGCAGCTGTGGCCGTTTTCTTGGCCATCTGTACGATGATCATATCGAGCTGACTAAGCGCCTTCAGACCGATTTGGAAAATGGGGGTCCGAAGGGTACATACAAGGGCCAGATTAGCGGGGTGGACATCACGGATTTTATTACTACCTATTACACGTGGCGTAAGGACTGGGACGAGACGCATCCGGATTTCCCGGTGTTTACGCCCTTGAACATCGTGTCGCGTGCGTTCTTGTCTATTAAGCCTCTGGAGGTCTCGGATTTGCCGTTTGGTACGGCTCGCGAGATTGATGATCAGCGATCGGTATTTGACCATCCCTTGTGCTGCCTACGCATGTTCCAGGGTAACCCCTTGTTGCGTATTTAGAGGGGGAGGGGGACCTGCGCTCCCCCTTAACCCCCTTGCGTGCATTGTCCAAAGTAAGTATTGGGGTCTTATTTATTTATTTTACTTTGGGAAGCAGAGGATCCTTTTCATTATAATCGGGCGGAGGCGGAGCCGACGTAAACCCGGCTCGAATGAGTTCTAATGATTTCTTTGTGACTGATGAGGAATCATTCAAAATAAGATAATACCACGCGCCAAGAGTAAAGTTATAATAGACATCCGTTTGTGCCGGATACCGATTAAATTGTTTAACAAAACACCATAGCAGTATATATCTCGCTGAAGTTTCAGCGTCTGACCACAAGATCGGTAGGTCTATCGGACATGACATTACACGTTTTTGATGATCAGATAAATTTCCTCCACGAGTCATTGGAGGAAACACGGGTATTAAGTCGTATATGTACCCCATCGCTCGAACTTCATGTATAGGTAAAGTGTCGGTTTCCTTAAGTTTCACACGTGTCTGAGCCCATTCTCCCAACTTACGATTCAAATAAATCTCCTTCGGCCACGGCAGTCGCCGGAATCGTTTCACATAACCATACAACAACACGTAGGATGATTTTAGATTGCCCATATGAAACTCAATCTCATACGGAATCGACCGTGTATTATCAGCCTGTTCAGACTCCTCGTATGCCGTATATGACGCAAAAATGCAGCAACATACGAGACGGATGATCGCTTTAATCATCTAAGGTATAGATTACCTTTAATTAACAATCAATTCTAAACCTGCGCAGGTCCCCCAGAAAATTGACTCTTAATTATGTTATAAAAAAGATGTCATCTCTGATTAAGCTGATAAATACGCGCAATGGGCGCATGATCCTTAACATGGCTAAGGTCAGTATGATTAGTGTTCAAGGAAGTACCATAAAGTATTCTCTTGATCACTCAGAGGGAACATTTATGCCGAACAAAGTGCTGGTAGCTCGGTACGATACTGCAGCGAACGCAAATAGTGAGTTCGATAAGATTCATACGGAAATGGCGGCTTACTATAAGATTAAAGACCAATCATAACTTAAGAACATCCCACCATATCCTGTAAATGGATTATATAATTCATACACTAACGCCACGTAAACGACAAAATGTCGTTTTGCTGGGCGACGGCTTCTTTGCAAGAGGTTTTCTACGCCACATTAATCAGCGTAAATACCATGTAACACAGATCTACCGCGATGCATTCATTAACCCTCAGGATATGATGTACGCTTTCCAAAGTGGCAAGCTATTCACAGACGCCTGGCATTTTCGTGATTTATTTACGCTGGGTCCAGACGTTAAGGTGCAAAAGGATATTAAGGAACTAAAGTTAACGTCCCCTGGTGTCTGCACGATTAACGGCACCGATGTAAACTTTGATCATCTTGTAGTGGGACTGGGAGCTGCTAAATCCTTAACCAGTTGGAAAGACACCATTAATATGCTGGTTAAGGAAGTAAACGACACACGACCGCGCACTTTGTCGGACGAGCTAAGAGGAGACTATCCGAGCCTAATACCCGTTGTAGGTATGGGCCCTACGGGAGTGGAGATAGCCCATATCTTATCAAAGGCGCGTCCTGTGTTTTTGTATGATACTCAGTCTATGAAGGATGTTATTCCATATGTATCTCTACATGCGAAGCATAGACTGTTAAGGAATTGGAATATAACGTTTAACTGTAATACTGCATATAAGCCACTTGACCCATCGGGTGTTCACGTATGCAAGAGTGGAAGACACCTTACAGTCACACCCCAATTTGCTAACTCGCCCATCTTATGCGTTGGGACCCGTCCAAATCCTTTAACTGGAGACTGGGCTGTATCTCATAGCTTGATGTTGTGTTTGGATGAAGGGAGCGGACAGCTGTCCGCCCAAGTGCACGTGGGGGGAGACTGTGCTAACACTGGATGGTATAAAACGGGTCAAATAGCTTATCAGCAGGGGGTCTATGTTGCAAAAAAGCTTAATGGGGAGATTCCCTACAATGAGCCGTTTAGGAGTTGGGCAAAAGGAGTAGCTTTACAAATAGGGGATAATAAGGCGATTATTGACGGACACCCTTATGTACCCAACGGAGAGTACCCTGCTTTCGTGATTAAGCTATACTCTATGTTTTTTGTATAAAATTAAAAATGAATATTATTAATATACATATCAAATGAGCGCCTCTTCAAAGAGTCTTATTAGCGACGAAATCCTTTTCACCGAGGATCCTTTCCGTAAGACCATTCGTCCTGTACTGTATCCTGCGATGTGGTCTTCGTACAAGAAGATGCAAGGTTCAACGTGGACGGCCGAAGAGATTAACTATCAGACTGATATTTCCGATATTCACACGGGTCGTGTCTCAGAAGAGGTCATGACGATCGTAAAGTATGTGTTGGGTTTTTTCTCTGGCGCGGATACGATTGTCAATGAAAACCTGGCCTTGAATTTTATTAACAAGATTAAGATCCTGGAAGCTCAAAACTTCTACGGACTGCAAATTGCCAACGAAAATGTCCACGCGGAGACATATGCCGTACTTATCGACGTACTCATCTCGGACAAAAAAGAGAAGGAACGTGTACTGAATGCGATTACTACTATGCCTTGCGTTGGCCGACTGTATTCGTGGGTGAACCGGTGGATCCACTGCACAGCCGAGCAAGAGCAGACAGACAATCCTATTTTGCAGGACTATCTTGCTCAAGGGGCTTCCGATGAGGTGGTTGAGGACTTGGCGTATATCTGGGGCGAGGCTAAGCGCTTGGTGGCATTTGCCTGTGTAGAGGGTATTATGTTTAGCTCGGCATTTGCGATTATTTTTTGGATTAAGGAGAAGGGTATTTTGCCTGGTCTCACGTTTAGCAATGAGTTGATTAGCCGCGACGAAGGCATTCATCGTGATTTTGCCTGCCTGATGTACTCTAATATCCGTCACAAACCTCCAACGGAGCAGGTTCTGGAGATTATCACGGATGCGGTTGCTTTTCAGGATGAGTTTATTGAGGAGATGTTGTCGGTTCGTCAGACGGGGATGAACAAGGATGACATGAAAGAGTATGTTAGATTCGTAGCGGATAACCTGTGTGGAGCCTTGAACGTACCGCATATTTATAAAGCTAAGAATCCGTTCTCGTTCATGGACAAGATTTCGTTTAACGGTGTGACAAACTTTTTCGAAAAGCGCGTAGGCGAGTATTCGCTAAGCGGATTTGAAGAGGGAGCGGATGATAAGATTGTCCTCGGGGAGGAATATTAGGTGCGCGAGCGGGCCCTCCTCCATCGCCATTATTTTTTACCCTTAACAGGGGCTTTTACCGGTGCCTTTCCCTTAACAGGTGCCGTAGGTTTAACACATACGCTACGGATAAGGATATTGGTGCCGAGTGATCCTAATAACAGGATGGGTAGAGCGACCAGTATTCCGTGAACTACCCATGACGAGTACGGCATCCAACCTAACCACACAAGCAATGGTCCTTTGAGAGATACGAAGACGGACAGGATGGCGGAACCTAACATGAAGCCTGCGACTTTCCAGAGAGAATGTAGTAAACTTAATGGTATGTCTGTTTTATCACAACTTTGTTTTGTCGACATGATACTTCCTAGCGTACCTAAAACCATGACAAGAGTAATGTTAGCGATAAAAGTTACAAGGGCCAGTTGAAACCAGCCTGGAGGTTTCCATGGCACGCCTCCCCATCGGTAAGGATGATAGATAAACGGGATGGTAACTAAGTGATTAAACAGGGGAACACCGATCGTTCCGAGGGTAGCAAGAAAATTACCCATTATAATAAATTGATATAATTTAATTATTAAAAATGTTCGTGACATTTGCTTTTCCGTATATGAATGGCCCACTGCATTTGGGCCATCTTTATACCATGCTGCAAGGCTACATTGCCGGACGCCGTGCTCCCGATATGCTAATGCCGTTTGGATTTCACTGTACCGGGATGCCTATTTACGCAAGCGCCATGAAACTTAAAGCCGGTGACAAACAGGTTGCCCGTATGCTTACGGACATGAATATTCCAGAGAGCGAGCTGGAGCTTTTTAAGAATCCGGAGCATTGGATTCGTTATTTTCCCGAGCAAGCTATGCAAACGCTTCGCCAGCTCGATCTACCGGGATTGGATTTGTCCCGAAGCTTCGTGACAACGAGCGTAAATCCGTATTTTAGCAGCTTCGTTACGTGGCAATTCACCAGGCTGCATGAGCAGGGACGAATCTATTATGGTCGGCGTCCCTGTATTTACTCACCTAAAGACAAGCAGCCTTGCGCTGCCCATGACAGGCAGACGGGCGAAGACGCTACGATTGTACAGACCATTCCGGAATGGATTGAAGGTACCATTTCGTGTCCGGTAGAGCGCCAAAAGTATATTATGCAATGTACTGGTGGTTATCCTTCAGAGAGGGTAGTCAGCCGCAGCGGTGATTTGTGTATCGTTACAACGACCGAGCAGTGGTATATTGCTTATTCAGACCCGGTTTGGAAAGAGGAGGCGGTAAACTATATCAAAAATACGCTGATTGTGCATGATCCTGAGGTAAAAAAGAACCTGATTCTAGCTGCTGAAAATCTCCACGATTGGTGTTGTTCGCGTGAGTTTGGCTTGGGAACACGTCTGCCGTGGGACGAGCGATTTTTGATTGATTCGTTGTCGGATTCGACGATTTATCCTATTTATTACAAGTTCGTGGACTTGTTGCAGGAAGATATGTATGGTGCCAGCACGACTCATCCTGTACCGGATGTTGGTTTTTGGAATCAGGTATTTTCCGTGTCAGACAATGACGATGAGCGTGTCCAGGCCTTTCGATCCAGGATCCAGGCGCAAGATGTGCGTGTATCGGCTAAGGATCTGGTAAACAATCATCTGGTGATGATGATTTATAACTCGATTGCGATTGATCGGCGTTTGCTGCCGCGGGAATATCGGGTAAATGGCTATGTGCGGGTGGATGGGGAAAAGATGTCCAAGTCGCTAGGTAACTTCGTAACGGTTAAAGATGCTCTAACCACCTATACGAAAAATGGACTTCTTATTGCTCTGCTGGAGGCTGGGGACGGATCTAACGATGCCAATGTGCGGTTGTCTGATATTCCTGCAATTGAGAAGGCGTTGATGAGTGCCCTGTCGTTGCCGATGAAACGGCCTGAGAGCGGGTCTCCACATAACGGACCTTATGCTCAACTTGTGGTAGAATGTTGGCAGAATTTTCTTAAATCGCAAAAGGTGGGACGCAACAGGGAGGCGCTTGCATATGGTTGGAGGAAGCTTGCTAAGGCTTACACGGGTTGGAATGGTTGGCTGGATTACATTAGCGTCAATATCATGCGTATGGCTCTGAATCCTGTTATTGGTTGCCATTATGATCTTACGGAAACGGAGATTACTGATCTCCTCTCAGGCATTGAGATCGATGATCATGTTCCCCGGTTGCAGGACTATCTTGTTGGCCTAAAGAAGCTGCTAACCAGCTGCGGGGATGTAAACGGAGGGGTCGCCATTCATCATGCGATTCTTGATCACCCTGGTAATACGGAACGGATAGTTTCTGAGTTTCCTAACATTAAGATTATTCGGGACGATACGGTGCTTCATCCTAAACGGGATCCTTACAAAGTAAAACCCGTTTTGATGTAAAAATGCCTCCCTTAAACGAGAGACGCCGACGCGTTATCAGGAGCACCTCCGTCCTTCATTTACTTTGGTTCGAGCAGAAGGTCCCTGATGGCTAAAAACATTATGGTTGCACCGGCGATAAAGGCAAGATCCTGGTCGTTCAGCTGCTTGCTAGTAATGTAAAAAGCAGCAGCGGCAACTGCCCAGCCGACAACACTAATCTTAATAACACGCAGGATAATATAGCCAAAATCGAGATAAATGTACATTATCCCATGCTTTAATTTTTAAATTGCGCCGGAACGGAGTACTCTTCTTCCTCGCTATCAAGATCACCGCCTAAGTCGCTCTTGAATATATTGAATTAGGTCGTAAAATTTTTTTTCATCTGTTGGTGATAGTCCTAAAGATTGTACTTTTTTCTTATCACTCCCACCTGACCATATGTAAGACACTAAAAACATACCGTTTATATTCTTCGGTTTTAACTCTGGATCAACAGATCTTAGTATATCCATTACTTTATTAGCATGGATCGAATATGCTGAGACCCGCTTCTGTGGTGTTTGAACCACGTGTTCCTCCGTCTTCTGTAACTTATTTTTTAACAGTTCTGACTGTTTTACCTGGACACTTTGTCCCTTCCAACGATCGGAAGTATCTTCTAATTGTTTACGCTGACGTTTCCGATCCCTGAGTTTTTTACCTTCGATATGTATCCATGCAGTGGCAGTCTTACT